>Ga0256840_1000076_pt1 | contig 81972 bp, 77 predicted proteins | sample 355202metaG_FD_185969 | JGI IMG/M metagenome (GOLD analysis project Ga0256840, IMG submission 185969) | Hydrothermal vent microbial communities from Mid Atlantic Ridge, Atlantic Ocean - 355-202 | ecosystem: Environmental > Aquatic > Marine > Hydrothermal vents | place: Atlantic Ocean: Mid... | reverse complement strand
AACTGCTTCGTTAGATTTGTTTACCTTAGCTAAGGCTAGGCTTTCACAAATCTGCCTCACATTTGATATCTTATGCTTTTATCTAAAAGTGCATTTGTGCGTAAGGTCAGTTACTAATAACAATCAAATATAATTTTAGATAAAATAAATAAAAACAAGTAGGATATCTTAATGGAAAGAAAAAAAATATACAATCCGAGCTCAGATGAAAGCTTGAATGATAGAAGAATTTTTGGTGGAAATCCTCACGGGATTTTAAACTTTACGAAAGCCAGATATGCTTGGGCTTTAAATCTTTGGGATATGATGGAAGCAAATACTTGGTTTCCAAAAGAAGTTGATACAACAAAAGATGTAATTGATTACAATAAAAACTTAACAGATGCAGAAAAACGAATGTATGATTTGGTTTGGTCACAACTTATTAGTATGGATAGTTTTCAAACAAATAACCTAGCTGATAACATCAATCCATACATAACAGCACCAGAAATCAACGCTCTTCTGGCTCGTCAGGCTTATGAAGAAGCAAACCACTCAAAGTCTTATGCTGTCATGGCTGAAGCCATTTGTGACAACACCGACCTTATATATGAGATGGAAAAACATGACGAGGTACTAAGGCGTAAAAATGCTTATATATCTAGCGTATATGAAGAGCTTGCAGGCAATGTAACAGAGGAAAAACTTCTTCTTGCTATGTTTGCAAATCAGATTTTAGAGGGTATCTACTTTTACTCTGGTTTTACGGCTATCTATGCATTGGCACGAGCAGGGCGTATGTTAGGGTCTGCTCAAATGATAAGATTTATTCAAAGAGATGAGATAACACACTTGCTACTTTTTCAAAATATGATAAATTCAGTAAGAAAAGAGAAACCTGAACTTTTTACTGAAGAGTTAAAAACTAAAGTATTTGAGATGTTTAAAGAGGCTGGAAAACTAGAGATTGAATGGGGTCAATATATAACTCAAAACCAAATTATGGGCTTTACTGACAATATCATAGAAGAGTATATTCACTATCTAATCGATGAAAGACTTAGTGCTGTAGGATTTAAAAAAATGTACAATGCTGATCACCCTATAAAATGGGTAGATGATTTTTCAAAATTCAATGAACAAAAAACAAACTTTTTTGAAGGTAATGTAGCAAACTATAGCAAGGGTAGCCTCTCTTTTGATGACTTCTAAAAAGAGACTGATTGCACTACAGTTTGACTACGAAAACAAGAGTCTTGAAGAGAACTTCAAGACTCTAAAGAGACTGATGGATAGAATACCTGAAGAGTCTATAGTTTTAGCTCCTGAGCTATGCTTAAGTGGCTACAAATATGACTCACTACAAGAGTCTGCAGATTTTTCAAAAAAAATACTCAATGAGCTAAAAAAACTCTCTACATGTAAAACATTTGCTCTTACTCTTATCGAAGAAATCAACGGAAACTATTTTAACAATTTGAAGATTTTTCACAATGAAAAACTGGTTCAATCAAGAGCAAAAACAAAACTATTTCCACTTGGAAACGAAGAGAAGTTTTTTACTTCTGGAGATGAAAAAGCGATACAAACAGTAGAGATAAATGGAATAAAAATTGCTACACTAGTATGTTTTGAATTAAGATTTACCGAACTATGGCAAAAAACTCTTGGAGCAGACATCATACTGATTCCGTCTTTTTGGGGGAAGCTTAGAAAAGAGCACCTAAAAATACTTTCACAAGCACTAGCTATTGCAAACCAAGCTTTTGTGATTGTTGCCAATAGTAGTGATGAAGATATGGCAAGTAGCAGTGCCATTATAACTCCTTTTGGGGATGTTTACAGAAATGACTCTGCTTTTATAGTTCAGCATGAAGTAGATTTTAAAGAGATAAAAAAAATGAGAAAATATATAAATATAGGGTTATGATGAGCGACTTTAATATCAAAATAAAACTACAAAAATGCAAGTATATGGCAGATGAGATTACTAAAACATGTAACATAAGTGATGAGGTATACCAAGCAATCTGTCTAAGTGAAAGAGAAAGTTTTGTTCCAAAAGGTTTTTCCAGGCATGCTTACAAACTAGATGCCCTTCCTATGGTTGCTGACCAATGGATAAGTTCTCCTTTAACTGTTGCTAAGATGAGCCAAGCTCTTACATGCAAAGGTGCTGATAGTGTTTTAGAAATTGGATGCGGTAGTGGTTATCAAGCACTAGTGCTGAGTAAACTTATAAGGCGTGTTTTTACCATAGAGAGAGTAGAAAGACTGCTCATAGAAGCTAGAGAGAGGTTTAAATCTCTCAATATCCATAATGTTCACACTAGATTCGATGATGGACAAAATGGCTGGAAAGAATACGCACCATATGATAGAATTTTGCTTTCTGCTTCAACACCAGAAGTGCCGCAAAAACTATTTGCTCAACTAAGCGATGGTGGGATTTTAGTAGCCCCAATTGAAAAAGGAAACAAACAAGTCATAACTAGATATACAAAAAGTGGGGATTCAATAAAAACTGAAGAGTTAAGTGACTGTCTTTTTGTTCCCATAAAAGATGGAAAAGGATTTTAAATTTCTATTTATTTTCCAAAAATAATTCCAATTGTTTTGATTTGCTTATCAGTCAATCTTCCTGCATAACTTTTCATAATTGATTCTGAAGTTTTAAAGTATTTTAGCCTTTTTATTATTTCTTCTTTTTGCATGTTTTTAACTATACGAGATCTACCAAACGCTCTTTTTTCAAAATTTTTTCCGTGACAACTAGCACAAACTGTCACATAAGAGGCGGAAAGATTAACACTAAAAAAGTAGAAAATTACGATAAAAAATTTTATGTAATACATTCAACATCCGCCAGAAGGTTCTAACCCTTCAAGATAGTCGCTTATGCTTAATATTTTTCCTTTTTTATTTACTACAACCTTATCCTTACCAAATTCTGTTTGAATTATTACTATAAATTTATACCCTTCTTTTTTAACAGAAATTATTTGTATTTCTTCACCATTATACTGTTTTTCTATATTTATTTTTACAATTTCTGGTAACTTTGAATAATCCAAAGCAAAAACAGAAGTTGAAAAAAGCAACATAACAAGCAGGACAAAATACCTCAACAAACTTTTTAACATAACAATCTCCTAATAAATTTTATTGCTCACCAAGAAAAAATAAATTCTTGATGAGCATAAATTATTAAGCTTTAACAAGTCCTACAAAAGAATCATAGAACACTGCTGAGCCACCAATAAGATCTTCTAGAGTTGAGTTTTTCAAACCGCTATCAACAGTCATTGCTGCATTTGGACAAAGTCCACTTTCTCTAGATTTTTCACCTTTGATGACTTTACCATCAACAACAAAATCTCTAGCACCATAAGCCCAATGTCCAAAGCTCCAAGAAACATTGACAACACCTGGTCGCAAACCTTCAACAACCTCAATTTTACCAATCATTGGTTTCTTGCCAGCTGGTCCTAAGTCCCAATTTCCATCAGGGTTATCAGCTGATACAAGTTTAGCCATCTCTCCATCTTTAAAGCCCATCTCTAGTGCTGTTTGGCTATTTAGGACGATGGTATTTTCTGGCATAATTGCTTGCAACCAATAATCAACCGATTGCGTTCTTGCTTGTCCACCAGTTATCGGCTTATAAGTTATAATCTTCAACGGATAAGCAGAACTTCCAACTACTTCTTTTCCTGCGTAATCTATTGCGTGATTATACTCGCTTATACCACTAAATTTTTTACCCGTATAAGAGTGTCTAGTGTTGGCTACATTTTCACAGTAAAAGTTAAACATCTTACCAAATTTATGTAAGATTTTATCACTTTTATCTACATTTTTAGTATATTTTGTATAGTCTTCACCTCTAGCACCACGATTTAGTAAATAAACTGTTTTCTTAAACCAGCTTTTTCCACTTGCGTCTGTACAAGCTTTTTCCCATCTAGCTAAATCGTAAGATTCATGCTTAAGATGTCTTCTTGCTGTTTTGAAAAGCTCCATCTCTTTTTCATCTGCTTCTGGTAAATCATCACCTTTATGATCGCCTGCTGCTATATTTGCAGCTAACTTAAGATACCAATCTTCTATTCTTTTAAACGGCATACCTTTTCCAAGGCCATCATCTCCATAGCCTGGAAGAGCTAGTTTTTCAGCCATTGCCAACAGCATTGATTCAAAACCAACATGTTGTTTTTCTCCAAATATAGTAGCTACTTCAGTTAAAGGCTCTATTGTTGGTTGTCTAAATTTAGACATTTTTGTAACTGTTGAAGGAGGAGTATGTGGAGTTCCCCATCTTTCCCAGATAGCATGATCAGGGAAAATATAATCAGCGTACATACTTGTTTCGCCAATAGCCACATCATTTGCAATATACAAAGGTGTCTTTTTAAAATCCAAAATAGTTTGCATTGACATTTGAGCTGCTGGATTTGACAATAAAGGTGTACCCATAATAGTCATCAAAATCTTGACTCCGTAAGGATATGCATCATCCATTGATGGTATAGCTTCTTGATAAACATTCCCAGTATGTGGGAACCAAGGTCTTTTTGCAGGATAACCATTTTTTTGGAAATAAGAGCTGTTCTCGTAGTAAGACCCTTCTCTTGTAATCTTATGTCCAAAAGCTTTAGTTTTACCAGCAAATACATCTTTTTTAAGATTAAATGGTCCGCCATGACTACCATCTTCATGATAATGACCACCACCTTTGATTAAACCACCATTATAGTCTATATTACCAATTAGCATATTGAGGTAAACTACAGCCATACCATTAAAATATCCATTTGTATGTTGAACTGGCCCTCTATACATCTCAGCTCCGGCTTGTCTTCCATACTTTGTATATTCTCTTACTAATTTAAGTATCTCTTTTACACTTAAACCAGCTTCTTTTGCCCATTCATCCATGGATTTACTCATAGCATATTCTTTAACCATCATCAATTCTGATTTTACTTTAATGCCATTTAGCTCTCCAGAGAAAAACAAGTCTCCAACAACTGAATTTAGCTTGTCATTTGTATTAACAGCGATAGGTTCTCCATCTTGTGTTGTTACAAACTCATCACTAGTTCCTAGTCCAATATCACTAGCTCTTAGTTTTTTAGCTGGACCTTCTTCGTCATACTGTACCAAGTGAGTTGCACTTGTCCAGCTCTCTTCATTGTCTTTTTTAGCTGCTGCTTTATTTGCGTTTGTTAAAAATGATGTATTTATTTTATCATTTTCAAACATCCATCTAATCATAGCGTATATCAATGCTGCATCGCCACCAGGACGAACAGGAACCCATTGCCATGCTTTTGCTGCACTTTTTGAAAATCTAGGATCCACAACTGCGACTTTACATCCGTCATCAGTAACTGCATTTGTTACTAAGTTTGCCATAATTGGAGGCCCAAAGTTTGCTTCAACAAAACCTGTTCCAAAAAAGATTACAAATCTAGCATTCCTAAAATCTGGTTTCATATGCTCTGTTGCAGGTTTCCATTTACCTTTACCTAGGTATTGACTAGTTACTTGCTTGTAAGCGATATGGTGAGATTGTTCACAAACTGTTGTATGCTCCATAAAGTTATTACTACCATAAGCACCTCTTTGCCATCTTTTTGCAAATTCTTTTCTTCCGTGTTCCATTCTTCCTGCAAGCATTAAGAACTGATTATTTTTAGGTCCAAGATCTGGTTGGTCTGGGTCAATTAAAAGGTCTAAGTATTTTGCATACTTTGTTTTAAAATCTGCAAGGCTCATTTTACCTTTACCAACATTCATAGCATCTCCAGCCATTGCCTTAGCTGCCTTAGAATCTTTAAGAGCTCTTACTTGACGTAATCCTTCTACTTCTCTATTTTCTTCGCCAGGGATATCAGCAAAAATTTTACCGCCTTCTACTATCTCTGTAATTGCTTGATCAAAAGGTACAACTTTCCATTTGTTTTCACCTCTTTTACCAGCTCTTTTCATTACTTTTACAACACGATAAGGGTCATATATAGTTTGAACCCCTGCTTGTCCCTTAGGACAAATACCAGCATCTATTTTTGCTGCAACTTGAGGATCAGTTGATGTTGGAATTGGACTATTTAAGTTTTGAATAGAATATGGATTACCATCAATTTTTACAGCAACACCATTTTCAATCTTAACTTTGATTGGGCAAGCTGTATGACACTGTAAACATACAGAATAAATCATATTTTGGGCATCATTTAAAGGATAGTCAATTTTATCTCTTCCAAAACCACTACTTTTAACTGTTTGAACTGCATTTAAGCACGCAGCAGACCCACCAAGAAGAGCTGTAGTTTTTATAAATCCTCTTCTATTCATTGATCTATTTTTTGTTTCATTTTTCATTATTCTTCTCCTGCTGTTTGATATATTGGCAATAATTTCTTACCTATCATAAATACTGCCAGCACCACAGCTACTATAAAAAACAGTACTTGCCATTCCATCATCGATGGTAAGTATGAAAAGGTCAATTTACTATGTACCCAAGCTTGGGCTATTCCATGTATTTCTGGATCTAACATGCCTGGAATAACAATATTTAATCTAACCGCCAAGAAACTACCTGCTATCAAAAGTCCTGCAATTGCAATTGCTCCTGGAGACTTAGACATAGCTACTAGTAAAAACCCTGGAATTAAAACACCAATCAATATGTGTGCTATCCAAAATGTATACCAATATTGGCCAAATAAAATTTGTTGCCAAAGATGTCCTTCTCCTTGATTAGCATAGAAAGTTCCTACATAAACTTCAGATAATTCTAAAATAGAATCAAATATCAAAAGTGCTAAAGTTACTTTTCCCAAGAAAACCATCATTTTTACAAAATCTTTTTGTGATAAATTTGGTCTCCATATATATGCAACTGTTGAAAACAACGCACCTCCACTTAAAAATGCCCCAGCTAAAAATACGATTGGTAACATTGGTCCATGCCAGAATGGTTTTGCAGATACATTAGCAAAAACTCCACCAACACCACCGTGGAATGCAAAAGCCAAAGGAATACTCCAGATACCCAAGATAACTAAAATTTTCTTTATGCTTTTTTGTTTTTCGCTAGAAACTTGCTCTTTTCTAATTGCAAAATATAACTCCACACAAAGTGTTATAAAATAAGCCGTATATAAAACACCCATCCAGCCCATCATAGAATGAAGATTTGGGTCCAATAGGATGTTAAATGCTCTAAAGATATGTCCTAGATCAAGTCCTACAGCAAGCATAGCACCAACCAATGTTGCAATTGCTACCAAGAAAGCCATCTTTCCAACTTTTTTAACCTCTTCAATACCAAACACATAAGTCATAACAGAAATCATCAATGCTCCAGCTGATAATCCAATCAACCAAATATATGAAGAAATCCACAATCCCCATGGTATGTATGAACCATAAGATGTATGTTGATGCCCAAAAGCAAATCTATCCATGATTCCTGGAAATCCAAAAACTAGAAATCCAATAATCAAAAGCCAAACGAAAATATTACCCATTTTTTCTCTTGTCATTTCATCCATCCTTACTTGATGTAATACACACTAGGGTGTGTACCTGCTTCTTCTTTAAGCCTAAATGCATTTGGCAAAGCAATAAGTTCAGCTACTAAGCTTTCAGAATCACTGCCATCTCCAAAATATGTTGCTCTACCTATACAAGTTACAACACATTCAGGCAATAAGCCTTTTTCAATTCTAGGAATACAAAAGTGACATTTTCTAGCATTTCCTATAGGCGATTCATCACCTTCTCTTGTCCACTCTTTTGCATACTCAAATGATGCTTCTGTTTCATATTTTCTAGCTATTTCTTGACCCAAAAATACTTCAGGTGCATCAGCAGTATCATCAATATATTCCATACCAAAGTCAAAAGTTCTTGCATCATAAGGACAAGCGTTGATACAATATCTACAGCCTATACACTGGTCGTAATCAATTGCAACTATACCATCAGGTCTTTTCCATGTAGCCTCAACTGGACAAACAGGAACACAGGGAGGCTCATCACATTGCATACAAGGACGAGGTAGTGTTACATGTCCAACATTAGGATAAGTTCCTACTTCTTGCTGCATAACTGGTCTATATACAACTCCTGGTGGCAATTTATTTTCAGCAGCACAAGAAACAGAACATGCATCACAACCGACACATTTTCTTAAATCTATAACCATATTCCATTTTCTTTGTTCAATTGGTTTTTTAAGTGCCCTTTGAAGATCTCTCATCATTCTTAGAGTTGAATCTTCACCTGGTTGTTCTTTTGGTAAAACAAAAGGTTTAAACGGTGTAGAAATATTTAGATTACTACCATCCTTGTTTGCTCTTGCTTGGACTGGTGCAAGTGCATTTATAACACCCGTTGCCATTAGTCCACCAAAAATTCCTTTCGTAAACTTATCTAGAAAATCTCTCCTAGACTCATCAGTTTCTAAAGTTAGATTATCCCTAACTTCTGGAAGCTCTTCTTTGCTCATAGTAACTCCTTTAAAGCAGATTTCATATAAATGCTATATAATTGCTTACAAACATTTCATATGCATATAGGGGCAATTAGTGTTCCAGTTTTAAAAAAAGCCCTAGTTTTAGGGATTTAATTGATTTTAAAAGGATTTAAAAAATGTTTTTTGATAAAAAATTTCTCACTGCTGGTAAAATATTTACCACTTTTTTACTTGTTTTTTCACTGTTTACATCTGTTTATGGAGAAACTATCACATTTTCTTTCACAGGAACAACTTTAAAAGAAGACTTAAAAACTTACTTACAGTGGAAAACATACCTAGAAGACAATTCTAAATTTAAAGTAGATATAAAATTTGCTAGAACTTATGCTGAAGTTATATCAGATATAAAAGATGCAAAAACTGATATAGCCTATGTTTGTGGTTCTACTTATACACTGTTAAAAGATAAAAACAATGCAAAACTATTGGCAATTCCAATCATAAATAATGATGATATATACTATGCAGATGTTATTGCCTTAAAAGATACAAACTTTAAAACACTACTAGATTTTAAAGGAAAAACTTTTGCTTTTACTGATCCTGACTCCACTTCAGGCTCTATTACGCCTACTTATACAATTATGAAAAATGGCTACAAAATAAATACTTTTTTTCAAAACCTCATATACACTTATGATCATGGTGAATCCATACAATCAGTTATAGATGGTTTTGTTGACGGCGCTATTGTAGACAGTTTAGTCCTTGACCAATATGCTAAAAAATATCCGAAAGATATAAAAAAACTAAGAATAGTAGAAAAACTAGGACCATACACTATATCTCCCATAGTAATAAGGTCAAACTTATCTAAGAAAAAGTTTGCGAAACTGCAAAAACTTTTTCTGGATATGAATAATACAAAAACTGGTAAAAAGATACTAAATCATCTAAAAATCGATCGTTTTGAAAAACCGGCAGACCAAGCATACGAGAAAATATATATGATGTTAAAATATATTAAAGAAGAAAAATGAGAAAAATTCTCAATAAGCTACACTCTTTATCTATATATACCAAACTAGCGATATTGATTTTTATGGTTATAACTATTTTTTCTAGTTCTGTTATATTTTTAGCAATAAATACATCAAAAAACCAAACAAATGAGATCATAAATGAAATGATTGACAGCAATATACAATCAAACAAAGATTTTATTGTAAGTGCAATATTAGCCAATGACAGATGGGCATTATTTAAATTTTTAAAATCTTTTTCAAAGAATAGCACAATCAGTGATGCTGGTATTGTTGACAAAAACTTTATAATATTAGCTCATACTGATACAAAAAACCATAAAATGGGCACTATATTAGAAGATAGGGATGAACACACTATTTTACCATTTAATAAAGATGGCGTACTTCTTGGATATTTTATTTTAACTATTCAAAGAAATTCGGTAAAAAACATACTTGAAAAAAGCTTTTCAAGTAACTTTCTGATGATGATAATAGCTGCTCTTTTATCCTTTTTATTAGCTATATATTTTATGAAAAATTTATTAAACAGATTGAATATACTTGTTGAAAATGCAAAGGCGATATCTTTAAAAAATTGGGGTGATATCAAAGAGATTCAAAGCGCTGAAAATGATGAAATCACAGACCTAGTTAAAAATACAACTTACTTAATGAAAGAGATACAAAATTCTGCTCAAAAAGAAGAGCAGTTAAAAAACTTTTATCAGCAAATTTTAAACTCTATTGATGTTTTCATAATTATATGTGATGAAGAGTTCAATATAATGTATCAAAATAATCATGAACTAAAAAAATATATTTTGGATGAAAATATCCAGTTTAAAGGTGAATTGGTAAAAAATCTAATAACCTGTTACAAAGCTAATTCTTGTGATTTTTGTAAACAAAAAATTACTGGTGATTTAGGAGAAGATATCTCTGTATATTATCAAGCAAAATTGGTTAATGAGTATTTGGTTTTATCATTTTCTGATATTACTCAACTCTCAAAACTGGAAGAAAATGACAAAATAACACACTCCCTAAAAACTGTAGGAGAAATAAGCTCACTTTTTGCCCACGAAATCAAAAACCTTCTGCAGCCACTGAAACTTTTATTGCAAAGCGGCGAGGATGTTGATGATGAAGATATAAAAATCATAAACAATGCACTAAATAGAATGGATGCTCAGGTAACAGATTTTTTGTCACTAGGAAAACCTATAGATAATAAAGAAACCACATCCCTTTTAGCAAAAAAGTTCATCGAAGAAATATATGGTATATTAAAACCCAATTTAGAAGAAAAAAATATAAAATTTATAACAGATATAGATGAAAACTTAGAAGTCTATATAAGTAAAAATTCTCTTGAAATGATTTTTTTAAATCTTATTAATAACTCTATAGAAGCCTTAGACAACGAAGGAACTATAGAGGTACAATGGCATAAGCGCAGTAAAAGTATGAGCTTACTTAAAATCATAGATAGTGGCAAAGGCATCCCTATAGCAAATAAGAAAAATATTTTCAAACCTTTTTTTACTACCAAAAAAGATGGTTCTGGATTGGGACTTTTTACAGTTTATAAGATTGTTTATCTCTCAGGTGGAAATATGAAATTACTTGATACACAAAAAACAACTTTTGAGATTAGCTTACCAATTAATAACAAGGAAACTACAGTATGAATATAGCAATTATTGACGACCAAGAAGTAGTAAGATATTCAGTAGCAAAAACGTTAAAAAAACTTGGTCACAACACTTTTGAATTTACTGGAATAGAAAAAAATATTGTTAATTTTATAAAAGACAATAAAATAGAACTCCTAATAGTTGATATTATGATTAGTGATGATTTTTCAGGGATAGATTTACTAAAAAACTTAAGATTTAATAACATAAGCAATCCAGCTATACTCATGACAGCATATACAACTCCTACAAATATGATTGAGGCATCAAAAATTGGTGTAAAAGATATATTGCAAAAGCCATTTTCAGGGGATGATTTAACAAAAACTGTTGAGAAATATCATATTAAAGAAGAAAAAAATATCCATACTTTAGACCAAATTGATGAGGAATTTGTTGGCTCATTTGAAACTATGAAGGATATCTATGAAAAAATTGGAATTGCCGCAAACAATAATCTTCCTGTAATGATTCAAGGGGATACGGGAAGTGGAAAAGAGCTCATTGCTCATCTCATACATAAAAATTCAACTAGAAGTAAAAGTCAAATACTAGCGATAAATTGTGCTTCTATTCCTAAGGAGCTTTTTGAAAGTCAATTTTTCGGTCATGAAAAAGGCGCTTTTACTGATGCGGTAAAAGCCCATATTGGGTTTGCAGAAAATGTAGGGAATGGAACTCTCTTTTTAGATGAAATTGGAGAGTTAGATATCATTTTACAAAGCAAATTGCTTAGGTTTTTGGAAACTAAAACATTCAGGAAGGTAGGTAGTAATATTGATTTAGAATTTAAAGGTAGAATTGTTGCAGCTACAAATATAGATTTGAATAAGTATGTTGAAAATGGGCAATTTAGAGAAGACTTATTTTATAGACTCTCTATTTTAAACATATTAGTTCCTTCACTAGAAGAGAGAAAAAATGATATACCAATTTTAGTTCAACACTTTATAAAAAAAGCTAACTATGATTTAAAATTGAATATCAAAGGAGTTTCAAATGATGCGTTAGAAGTATTTAAAAACAGAGCCTATAAAGGAAATATTAGAGAACTTAAAAACTTAGTTTATAACTGCGCATTAAATGCACATGAAAACATAATACAAATGGGAAACATAAAAAATATAAATCAACAAATAAACCATGACAATACCATGGATATGCACAAGATGATTTCACAAATCATAGAACAAAATGGGATAGAAAATTCAAAAACTACACTAGAATCCATTGAAAATGCATTTTATACTGCTACAGTTAAAAACTGTAACAATATATCTCATTTAGCAACTTATTTACATATATCAAGGAGTACACTCAGAAAAATTCTTGAAAAATATGCTATAGAATATTAAATCCTACTAGTTTCTTATGCCGTGTAGATAAGCAAAATCATCTACAACCTAAAACTTCTTTTATAAGTAATTGTGGCGTTACTAAGCCTCTATATTCGTTACGAGAGACACTAAATAGTATATCTACTTTGTTACCTCGTCTGACATCTGTATCATAATTAAAAAATAGAGACTCTATAGAGTAATTACCTTTTTCAAGGATGAGTTTTAGATGTCTTCTGTCTTTTCCTATAACTCTATCTACCTTAACAAATGCATCTCTTATGAGAAAACTGGGCTTTGGATTTTTCTGTCCATAGGGCTGAAACTCGTCCAATATCTCCAATAATTCAAAATCCACGGAACTTATGTCTATCTCACCTAAAGTATCTTCTGCGGCTTCAAGTTCTTTTGTTGTTATGTTTTCACTTGAACTTACCATGCGAGTTTTGAACTCTTGTAAATTCTCTTTCTTTATAGCCACTCCAGCCGCACCCTTGTGTCCACCAAAACCTAAAAGTATGTCTTCTTGTAAGGCTATAAGAGAGAGTATATCTACATCTCCTACTCCTCTAGCACTTCCTTTTGCCATTCCTTCTCGAATAGAAAATACAATAGCAGGCTTTTTGAATCTTCTTGAGAGTCTAGAGGCTACGATACCCACTACGCCTTCATGCCAATCTTCGCCCCAAACTATAACTATATTTTCATCTTCATTGGTTTGTTCCAATGACGCTTCAAAAAGTTTTTTCTCTTCATCTTTTCTTGAATTATTTAAATCAACTATGTAGTCTAGTTTGAGTATTGCGTCCTCTAAAGTTTTTGACTTTAAAAGTTCGTATGAAAACTTTGCATCTTCCATACGACCAGAACTGTTAATAAGAGGTGCTATAAGAAAAGAGATATCGTCTCCTTCTAGTTTACTTTTAGAAAAGTACTCTTTAACCGCTTGAAATACCACTCTCTTAGAGTTATTTAAAGCTTTTATGCCTTTTTTTACCATAACTCTATTCATGCCTTTAAGTTCCATCATATCAGCCATAATAGCAATACAAAGTAAATCTAAAAATTTTGATAGATTATATTCTATGCCCATTTTTTCTTTCAAATTTGCCACTAAATACCACGCTACCTGAGCCCCGCATATCTCGCAATTTGGAAAACAACAATCTTTTTGCTTAGGGTTAACTATGGCATAGGCATTAGGAACGACAGTTGGTATAGTGTGATGATCTGTGATGATAAGGTCAATTCCGTTGTCTTTGCAAATATCGGCTGCTTCTACTGCAGATATACCGTTATCTACAGTAATAATAACATCAGCATCCAATCTTTCTAAAATCTTAGGATTGAGTCCATAGCCATCAGTAAAACGGTTTGGAATTACGATAGAGTACTCTACATGTAAGTCATCAAAAAACTCACTAAGTATCACCGAAGAGACCACTCCATCAACATCATAATCACCTACTATTGCAATCTTTTGTTTCTTTTCAATAGCCTCAATAATTCTCAAAGATGCCTTATCAATATCTTTAAATGACCCTGGCTTAGGAATCTCGCCTAGACAATTACATGTATCATCTTTAAACCTATCGGATAAAATTCTTCTTACATCTTCTTTTGTTAGTAACTCACCCATCTTGATGAGATTTTAGCGCTGCTTCACAAAAAGAGAGAAGCACTCTGTTTGGATTAGTCAGACGCGATGTAAACTCAGGATGAAATTGAACTCCTAAAAACCAAGGATGACCTGTGATTTCAACTACTTCAATAAGACCATTTGACTCTCCACTTACAATCATACCAGCTTTTTCAAACTCTTTTCTATATGCTGGGTTTGCCTCATACCTATGACGATGACGCTCTTCTATGCTCTTTTTACCCTCATAAATTTCCCTCAAAAGAGAGTTTGCTTTTGTATCGCATGTATATCCGCCAAGTCTCATAGTCCCGCCCAATGGGCTTTTAAATGTTCTTACTTGTTTATTGCCTGCAGTATCTAAAAAGTTATCAATAAGGTAAATTATAGGTGAAGTTGTTTTTTCATCAAACTCAACAGAATTTGCATCTTCTATCTTCAAAACGTTTCTAGCAAACTCTATCATAGCTAATTGCATACCTAAACAAATGCCCAAAAATGGAACTTTATTCTCTCTAGCATACTGAACTGCTTTTATCTTTCCCTCAACCCCTCTGACTCCAAACCCACCTGCAACTAAAACACCATCTACATCATTAAGAAGATTTTGCGCTCCTTTATCTTCTAGCTCTTCAGCATCAATCCATTTTATATTTACTTTTGCATTTAAGTGTGCTCCACAATGTATAAAAGATTCTGTTAGAGATTTATACGCCTCTTTCAAATCAAGATATTTTCCTACAAAACCGATAGTTAACTCATTTGTTGGAGCTATTACTCTTTTTACCAAGATATCCCACTCTTCCATATTGGGGTCTAGTTTACCTAACTCCAAAAACTCAGAAATAGGAGCTAAAATATTCTCTTTTAGGAAAGCTAATGGTACTTTATAGATAGTCTTTGCATCAGTTGCCTCGATAACACAATTTTTCTCAACTCCACAGGCATTTGCAAGTTTGTTTTTAAGCTCACGAGGAAGAGGCAATTCACTACGACACACAAGGATGTCAGGACTTATCCCAATTCTCCTAAGTTCTTGTACTGAATGCTGTGTTGGCTTAGTCTTAAGCTCTCCCGCAACTTTTATAAAAGGAATAAGAGTCAAATGGATATACATAGCTCTTTTTTTACCAACTTCACTTCTGAGTGAACGAATAGCTTCCAAAAAAGGTAGTCCTTCTATATCCCCAACAGTTCCGCCAATCTCTACAATAAGGATATCATTGCCTTCGCCAGCTTTTTTAATTCTATCTGTTATTTCATTGACGATATGAGGGATAACTTGTATAGTTTTTCCTAGATAATCTCCACGGCGCTCTTTTTCTATCACTGAAGAGTAAACTTTGCCTGTTGTGAAGTTATTGTCTTGAGATAAATTTTCATTCAAAAATCTCTCATAATGTCCCAAATCAAGGTCAGTTTCTGCTCCATCATTTGTCACAAAAACTTCACCATGTTCTAGTGGGCTCATAGTTCCTGGATCTACATTTATATATGGATCAGCCTTTAACATACTTACTTTTAAGCCTGACTCTTTAAGCAATGTCGCTATACTAGCCGCCGCAATCCCTTTGCCAAGTGAACTTAAAACTCCACCTGTTACAAATATATATTTTGTATGTTTTTGTGCCATATTCTATTGTCCTGTCTTTTTTAAAATTATATCTCAACTTAGCTAATAGTATGTTTACTTTTATGTGTTATAATTTGGCACTAGGAGAATTTATGAAAAATTTACTACTTTTATCACTTACAAGCATCTCATTGTTTGCATCAACTGCACCTTTACATGTAGAGCTTGATATCTATACTAACAAAGCGTTTATGAGTAAAACTTATAGTCTAAAACAACTTGGAGAGATAACAACAAAAGTTCCAAATCAAACAACACTAGCAAGTATAAAATACCGCATGGATGAGCAATGCAAAGTATCTAATAGCACTCTATCAAACACGCTAAAATACAAAAATCCAGAGATATATGCTTTGCAACAAGAAAGAGAGAAAAAGGTCAATCAAGTTACGGCACTTGTAGTAAATGGGGAACTGTTAAAAACAATATCTTTAGAAAAGATAAATGAAGTTTCCAAGCTTGATGAAATCTCATCATATCTAACTAAAAAAATGGCAAAAAATCTAACACTTATAGCATACTTAAAAAAAGAAATAGCCAAAATTGATGAAAAACTTGCAGAGACAAATGGCGTAAATGAACGATATAAAATCTTAACCACAACATATACATGTAATGAAACAGATAAAAATCTAAAGATTACATACTCGCTAAATAGTATTAGATACACTCCTTTTTATAACATAAATGCAAATATCAATAACAGTTCGGTTACAATAGAAAAAGAAGCAACTTTACTTTATGGTGGAACTGAAAACTATGAAAATATAGATTTAGGTATCTATTCATACAGATACAATCAAAATGTAGCTCCTCAAACTTTTCGTCCAAAGTATCTAGGACAAAAAAGAGAAATGCTATTTGCAAAATCGGCAGTAGCTATGGATAGTGTACAAAAATCTCCAACAAATGGGGTAAAAAACAGATATAAAGAGCTAGCAACAAAATCTTTTTATAATATAAAAGGCATCAAGCTTATGGCAGGCAAAAAAAATATCTTACATGTAGACAAAGAGGTAGTTGATGCCTTGTTTAAGACAGCTATAGATGCATATGGAACAAATAAAGCCTACATGGAAGCAACTATAAAAACAACAAAAGAGTATAGTGTGGCTAACGCCAACTATCTTTTAAATCAAAATCCAATAGCTTTTAGATATATGAACAGAATTCAAAAAGACAAAGAAACTAAAATCTATTTTGGTGAAGATGAACATATCCAGGTGCAAAAAGAGCTTATTAAAACGCTAGATGAAAAAACATTCTTTGGAGATGAAAAAATCTCTACTCAAAATTGGAAGTACACAATAACGAACACAAAACCTTATGCGACAAATATAGAGTTTATAACAAGAGTTCCTGTTTCGAAAGATGCCGATATAAAAGTAAAAACATTTTCTAAACCACAGTTTACTTCACAAAATGCAAAAGGAAAAACCATTTGGGATTTTATTCTTCAAGAAAATGAAAGCAAAAATATCATTTTTGGATATGAAGTTTCTAATAGCAAATAAACCTAAAAAATTGACAACCCTGTTTTAGTTGTAAAAAGTTCTAATGCTTTTGTCCCAACAAGAGAGTTTCCTTTTTGGTTTAATTCAGGGGAATAAACGCACACAGACATAAGGTCCGGGACTATAGCAACTATGCCGCCACCAACACCACTTTTCCCAGGCAAGCCAACTCTAAATGCAAAATCTCCAGATGCATCATAATGCCCACATGTAAGCATTAATGAGCTGATCCGTTTTGCTTGTGAGGGAGTAATAAACTCTTTACATGTAAGAGGGTCTTTTCCGTGATTTGCCAAAAAAAGCATCGATCTGCTCAGCTCTTTTGTACTCATAGAAATAGAACAGTGTTTAAAATAATAGTCTAGGACTTCAAAGATATCATTGTCAATATTTTTAAAACTTTTCATCATGCTTGCTAATGCAAGATTTCTATACCCAGACTCTTTTTCAGATTTTGCTACCTCATCATCGTAAGTTATGCTTTCGTTATCGCTAACCAAATGAATAAAGTCCATAATCTGTGAAAAAGTTTTATCTTTGTATTTACTCAGCAACAAATCAGTCACAACCATGGCTCCTGCATTTATAAAAGGATTGCGAGGAATTCCATTTTCATACTCTAGCTGAATAAGAGAGTTAAAAGAGTTTCCAGATGGCTCATGTCCTACATGTTTATATATCTTTTTATCGTGTAGATGTATAGCCATAGTAAAAGTAAAAACTTTTGATATACTTTGTATGGAAAACTTCGTGTCCACATTGCCAATATGACAGGTTGTTCCATCAAAAAGTTGCAAACTCATAGCAAATTGATTTGGATTTACTCTACTTAATGCAGGGATATAATCTGCCACTTTCCCTTGTTGAAAAAGTGGTTGTACCTCATCATAAATCTCTTTTAATATTGTTTCATAATTCATAATAGCTTTTTAATCATATTAAAATTGACCAATCCTAGGACATCTCGCCATATGATTTTCACCAAGTTCCACTAAAGAAGGATGTTCTTTTTCACAAGAGTCATCTTTGTACGGACACCTATTTGCAAAGAAACAACCAACTGGTAAATCTATAGGACTTTGTATCTCTCCTGCTTTCAACACACTTTCAGTCATCAATGGGGTATGTATATCAGGTACAGTTGAAAAAAGCATTTTTGTATATGGATGCTGTGGAGATTTAAACAATTCAACCTTTGAAGCATACTCAACAATTTCACCAAGATACATAACAGCAACATAATCACTCAAGTGTTTTACAACACTTATATCGTGAGTTATAAAAAGCATAGTCATTTTATACTTATCTTTCAAATCCATCATAAGATTTAATATCTGAGCTTGAATAGAAACATCAAGAGCAGAGATAGGTTCATCTGCTAAAATAATCTCTGGCTTAAGTATCATAGCTCTTGCTATCGCTATTCTTTGTCTCTGTCCTCCTGAAAACTGATGAGGATAACGCTCTAGGTATGTATGATCAATTCCGACATCATCACACAACTCTAGCATAACCTCTAGTCTCTCTTTTTTATTCAATTTAGTATGAATTTTAAGAGGTTGTTCTAAAATTGTTTTTATCTTTTTTCTAGGATTTAAAGATGAATATGGATCTTGAAATATCATTTGGACATCTTTTTGAAGTGTTCCTCTTTGATTTGGAGAGAGTTGAGCTATATCTCTACCTTGAAACATTACGCTACCCCTAGTTGCTTGATAGAGACCAAGTATTACTTTGCCTACAGTTGTTTTTCCACAACCACTCTCACCAACCAAAGAAAGAGTTTTACCCTTGAAAATATCAAAACTAACTCTGTTTAATGCATGTAAATCTTTCTTTTCAAATGTTCCAACTTTTACAGAAAAAATCTTTTCAACATCTTTTACTTCTAGTAATTTTACTTCACTTTGTGGCAAAATATTCTCCTTCCATCAATCTCTTGCTCTGGAGGATATACATCACACTGTGCATCTACATACTCACATCTATCTTTAAAGTAACAGCCTGCAGGAAGACTTAGAAGAGAAGGCATAATTCCAGGAATCTGATACAATCTATCTTTGTCATCATCTAGCTTAGGAAGACACTCAATTAAACCCTTAGTATAAGGATGTTTTGGATTAAATATAACATCTTCTTTTTTCCCGTACTCAACAATCCGACCAGCATACATAACGGCTATCTTATCACAAAGCTGAGATACAACAGCTATATCATGCGTAATCAAAATCAAAGAAGACCCAAAATCACTACTAAGCTTTTTCATAAGATACAAAATCTGAGCTTGGATAGTAACATCAAGTGCTGTTGTTGGCTCATCTGCAATCAAAAGCTTAGGGTTATTTAGAAGAGCCATAGCAATCACTACTCTTTGTTTCATGCCACCCGAAAGCTGGTGAGGATAACTCTTCATTCTCTTATCAGCCGCTGGAAGCCCTACAAGTTTTAAAATATCTACACTTGCATTGTATGCATCTTTTTTTGATGCCTTTTTGTTGTGGTAAAGGATAGCTTCCATAAGCTGATCTCCAATGCTTATAACTGGATTCAGTGAAGTTTGAGGATCTTGAAAAATCATGGCTATTTCATTGCCTCTAATTTTTTCTAGCTCTTCTTCGCTCTTCTTTACTAAATCTTCGCCATTAAATAGTATCTCACCTTCAACTATTTTTCCAGGATTATCGATAAGTCCCAACATAGAGAATCCAGTTATAGATTTTCCTGCTCCAGATTCCCCAACTATACCTAGAATCTCACCAAATTCAAGTGAAAAACTAATACCGTCAACTGCCTTTATCACTCCATTTCTTGTAAAAAAATGTGTTTTTAGATTATTTACTTCCAATAATGCCATTATCTTTTTAACCTCGGATTCATTATATCTCTTGCTCTATCACCTATAAGGTTTATCGAGATGATTAATATCATCAAAATAACACCAGGAAAAACAGATGTCCACCAATAACCACTAAAAAGAACTTGATATCCATTGGCAATAAGAGAGCCCAAAGATGGCTCAGTTATAGGAACGCCAAGTCCTAAAAAACTAAGAGTAGCTTCAAGTATAATCGCAACTGCTATTCTAACTGTTGCGATGACTATGATTGGAGCTGTTACATTTGGCATTATCTCACGAAAAATTATAGAAAAACTACTCATACCCAAAGCCTTAGCTGATTGAGCATAGTCTTTCTCTTTTTCGCTCAAAACCACACCTCTTGCAGTCCTCGCATAGTAAACCCAACTAACTATAGTAATAGCTATGATTATCTTACCAACACCAGCACCCCAAAGTGCCATGATAATAAGAGCTATCAATATAGCAGGAAAAGAGAGCTGAATATCTGCGATTCTCATGATAATAGTATCTACCCAGCCACCATAATAACCAGAAATCAGTCCCAGAGAAAATCCAATAATAACAGAAAGAATAGTACTAGCAAACCCAACATACAAAGAGACTCTAAGCCCATACATGATAGCTGAGAATATATCCCTTCCTTGCTCGTCTGTTCCAAGCCAAAAATTTGCATTTGGAGATTGGAAACTATTTTCCAAAAATAATTGTGTTAAATCATAAGGATTTTGAGAAGAAAAAAGAGCTGGAGCAATGGCAAATACAGAAAGTATAACAAATACTACAAGCCCAACAACCGCCAACTTATCTTCAAAATACTCTACTAGTATCTCATTTTTAAATAAACTTTTTTTCATCACACCCTCACTCTTGGATCTACTAATGTGTAAAGAACATCTACTGCAAAGTTAATAGCTACAAAAATAAATGATATAACTAACAAATAAGCCACTACTATAGGACGATCTAGGTTTTGAATAGAATCAATAATAAGTTTTCCTGTTCCAGGCCAAGCAAAAATTGTTTCTGTGACTATCGTAAAAGCAACCAATTGTCCAAACTGAATCCCTATAATAGTTATTAGAGGTATAAGTGTGTTTTTTAAAGCATGATAATAAACTATCACCTTTCTAGGAACACCTTTAGCAGTTGCAAGTTTAATATAATCTTGCATCAAAACTTCCATCATGCCAGTTCTTGTCAGTCTCAAAATCAAGGCTAGTTGAAATATAGAAAGAGTGGCAACTGGCATAATAAGATGTTTTATTCCATCCCAAGTAAATGCACTTGTAAAAAGATAAACTTCTCCTCGTCCAGAACTTGGTAAAACCCCCAAAATAACAGAGAATATAAGTACGAGTATCATTCCAGTCCAAAAAACAGGCACTGAAATACCCGCCAAGGAGAAGAACATGATAACCCTACTCATGATAGAATTTGGCTTTATGGAAGATATAATTCCAAGAGGAATCCCTACTAAGATAGAAATTATCATAGCAATTACTGCAAGTTCCATAGTTGCTGGCATTCGTTCAAATACTATATCAAGTGCAGGTTGTCCATATATAAAAGAGTTTCCTAAGTTTCCTTTTGAAACATTTATTAAGAACTTTTGATATTGCACTATAAAAGATTTATCAAGACCAAGAGCAGCTCTCATATCTATAACATCTTGTTGTGTTGCATCAGGTGGAAGCATAAGCTCAACAGGATCACCAGCTTTAAACATGATAAAGAAGACTATAAAACTAATAGTAAGCATAACTAAAGCAGAGTGGAAAAGTCTATTTAAAATATATTTTGTCATTATTTTTCCATAAGTAATCTCACTCCATAAATGGAGTGAGATTTGATTTTTATTTTATATCGTAAACCCAAATACGACTATCTGTTCTTGTCTCAAATTTGATATTTTTGCTAGATGCATAGATATCTACTTGGTAATGAAGAGGTATAAAGTTTTGATCTTCAACAATAGCTAGTTTTTGTGCTTCTTGTAGCACTTTTAACCGCTCTGCTGGATCCATGATACCTGCTGATTTTTCTATAAGAGCATCAACTTTTGTATTTGAGTATCTTCCTCTGTTATATCTTCCATATCCAGTCTCTGCATTGTATGTATGCACACAACCATCGAGAATAGAACTTGCATCACCATCACTACTAGCCCAGCCGATGAGGAAAAAGCTTGTTTTTAACTTTCCAGTTTCTTTGAAGAAAGTAGATTTTGGAGTCGCGTTTACTTTAACTTTGATTCCAATTTTTGCTAAAGAAGAAGCAACTGCTTGAGCTATTTGAGCATCATTGATATATCTATTGTTTGGAGAATCTAGTTGAATCTCAAATCCATCTGGATATCCCGCTTCTGCTAAAAGTGCTTTAGCTTTTTCAGGGTTAAAAGCTGGTCTTTTTATGCTTGGATCATTTCCAAAAACAGCTGGTGGGCTAAGTTGTGCTGCTGGTTCGGCAAAACCTTTCATAACATACTTAACAATAGCATCTTCATTGATACCATAATAGATAGCTTTTCTAACTCTAACATCTTTTAAAGGATTTTTGCCATCATGAGTTTTTATAAATGGAGAGTTGTCTCTATCTTGATCCATTTGTAGATAAATAAGTCTAAGTCCTGGTTGAACAAAAAAGTTTAATTTATCACTTTTTTTAACCCTATTAACATCAACAACTGGAACTCTGTTGATAATATCAACTTCGTTACTCAAAATTGCTGCAACTCTTGTAGCATTATTTGTTAGTGGCCTAAAGATAACTTTATCAAATTTTCCTACACCTCTCCAGTACTTTTTGTTTACATCCATCTTTATGTGATCACCCTTGCTCCAAGAAGTAAGTTTATAAGGACCTGTTCCTATAGGGTTTAATCCTATCCATTGGTCATTTTTGCCTTCTAAAGATTCTTTATCCAAGATACTTATATAAGTAAGTTTTCTTAAAAATACAGGATATGGCTTCTTCGTTACAAACTTAACAGTATATTCATCAATCTTCTCAACTGAGTCAATAGCAGAAACTTTACCTTTAAAACCTGACTTATTCCAAGTTTTTACTCTATTGAAAGAGAAAATAACATCATCAGCATTAAATTTACTTCCATTATGAAACTTAACACCTTCTCTGAGTTTCATTATCCAAACGGTAGGCTCTGGATTGGTCCAGGAAACGGCTAGTCCAGGATGAGTTTTAATATCTTTATCAAAAGCTATCAAAGTATCAAATATATTTGATAAAATTGAATTTGTAGCAGTTTCGTTGTGAGCGTATGGATCCATACTAAGTGCACCTGATGCTAAGCCAACTTTTAAAGTCTTTGCATTTCCAGCAGAACATAGTAAAGCTACCGTAGCTAAACCTATTATAATTTTCTTCATATAAACTCCTTTTTTTAGTTATCTCAAAGTATATGATAATAGGCAATTTCATGTCAAATTATAATAGCTTATCATCTACATAAAAAAAATTTATGGCAAAACCATTTTAATGACCACAATAAGGTATATTTACTACTAAAAGTGCCTTTAAATCTATAATATAAGCAATTTGATGCTATAATTCATACTACTTAAAGGAAATTAGATGGATTCAAATCTTTTAAAAATTTTTACAACTGTTACTAAAAGTAAGAGTATTACGCTTGGTGCAAAAAAATTACATGTAACACAAGCAAATGTTACGCTAAGAATCAAACAACTTGAAAAACAATTAGGGTATAAACTTTTTCATAGAATACCAAAAGGAGTAATTTTAACTACAGAAGGGGAAAAACTTTTTCCTTTAGCTGAAGAAATTGGTGCAAAACTTGAAGAAATCCAAATGAAAGTAAAAAACATCAACACACAAGACTCTCTAATTGTAGCTTCAACCTATGCAAATGCAAGCAAAAGACTAATCCCTTTTTTAAAAAAAATTAATGCTGATTTTCCCAACATAAAACTAGAACTTATAAGAAAAACGAAGATACCTATCATAAAATTATTATTAGACTATAAGGTTGACATTGGATTTATCAATCATGTACCTGATATAGATGAAATAATGGTTTTAAATACATTTCATAATAAACTTCTCTTTTTGGAACAAGCAGATAGTAATTCAAAAAACAATACTATTTTAGCTTACGAAGAAAATTGTGCCTATCACAATGGAATGAAAAAATATTATGAATATTTAGGTATTAATGATTATGGAATTATTGAAATCGCTGATTTTGAAGTCATCCTTGCTTGCGTAGAACTCGGTATGGGAAAAGCAATAATTCCTAAAGCCATAGTTGAAAAACTTGGGTATATGGATAAATTGAAAACTACAAAAATTGATGATAAAATCTTAGAAATTCCCACTTGTTTAGTTTGTAGAAAAGACAATATACCCAAAATAAGTGAATATCTAAAAAATATAGATATAGTCTAGCTTTCCTCCAATAATTGAATCATAAACAAAACAAAAATCTTGGTTCTATAAACTAGTGATTCTTTTTTTATATACTCTTTTTTCGTATGACTAAAATCTCCAACAGCACCCAATCCATCAAGAGTTGGTATACCCATAGCTGATAAAAAGTTACCATCAGAACCGCCACCAGTACTAAGTTCTTCACAGTCATAACCAAGACTTTTTGAAGTGTCTCTATATATTTTTGATATTCTTTTAGATTCTTCATTCATCTCTAAAGGAGGTCTATTTAGATGTAATACATACTTGATCTGAGCACCTAAACTATTTTTAGCATTTAAAATATCTTCTATTTTACCAAATAATATATCTTTTTGAGCCATAACTTCAAACCTGACATCCACTGAAATCTTGCTATAAGCAGGCACAACATTTCTAGCAACACCAGAATTGAGTTGATTGCAGCCCACTATAATTCCATTGTCATAATCATTCAGTGCTTCTAGTTTTTGGATTATCTCGCATGATGCCAACAGTGAGTTTATCCCATCCCAAGGGGCAACTCCAGAGTGAGCGGGCTTACCTATAACTTCTATATCTAAAGTACATATAGCCTTTCTTCTTGTTACTATCTCACCTTTTGGACGACCCGGCTCAAACACAAATCCAGCTTTTGCATTTACAAATTCTGATTCTATTATCTCTTCAGAGTCAGTTGAACCTATCTCTTCATCAGAATTAAAAAGGATTTTGATTGGTAAATCTTTATTTGGATACAGTTTTTTGAGAATTGAAAATGAGTATAAAGCGACTATAAGCCCTGCTTTCATATCATTGGTTCCGGGACCTTTTATGATTCCATCATTGTCAATATAAGCTTTAAAATCACTTTGCGGTGAATGAACTGTATCAAAATGTCCAATAAATGCAAAATAATCTTTTTCTTTTTCTTTTCCATACATTAAGTGCGGTCTTGCTTTTTTAGTTGAATAGACAGTTGTTAATTCTATGCCTCGTTTTTTAGCAATGCTTACTAGCATCTTAGATGCCTCATCAACACCATCCAAATTGGCTGAAAAACTATTGATATTTACCATTTTTTCCAAATCCAAATACATTTGAGGGCTATACTCTTCTAATAATTTATCGATACCTTTTGTCATTTTTTATCCTCATTATACTCATTGAGTATAAACTAATTTTCAACCATTTTAAATCATACAAGCTTTACTTCAGATTAAGACTATATAGATAAATTTCTTTTATACACTCTATAATTATAGATTATTTGACACAAGATAATTGATTGTAATATACTGACAAAATTCAACAAAAGAGTCTATTTATGAAAAAAATTAGAAAAGTAGCTATCACAGGTGGTACACATGGCAATGAACTTACAGGCGTATATCTTATAAATAAATTCAAAAAAAACCCTGATTTGGTAAAAAGAGATAGTTTTGAAACATTTTTTATGCATACAAATCTAGGTGCGATGAAGCAATGCACTAGATATGTTGATAAAGATTTAAATCGTACTTTTACATTGAATGGTTTAAATGACTCTACACTTAACTCCTATGAAGATAAACTTGCAAAAGAGATAAATCAAAAGATAGGACCAAAGGGAAGTGACAATCCAAATGTAGACTTTGTTATGGACTTGCACTCTACAACTTCAAACATGGGGCTATCTATATGCATAAGCACTGAAGATAAACTATCTTGGCAGGTAGCGGCTTATGTGAAAGAGTGTATGCCAGAGCTTCATATCTTTAGCTGGAAGGGTGATACTGGAGATACTTCTTTTGTAAGTTCTATCCCTCCTAGTGGTTTCACTATAGAAGTTGGCTCAATTCCGCAAGGAGTTTTGAGAGCTGATATGTTTTTTGAAACAGAAAAAATCATACAAAATATTTTAGATTTTTTTGAACTATATAACACAGATACTCTTAAAAAAACTTATACACACATAGAGATTTATGACAATGTAAAAACTGTTGATTTCCCAAAAGACAAAGATGGAAATATAGAAGCAATGGTACATCCTACTTTACAAGAAAATGGATATTTTAAACTCAAAAATGGTGACCCTATTTTTGTAACTCTTGAAGGTGAAAATATATGCTACGAAGACAAAGATGGCTTATATGCTCTTTTTATAAATGAAGCAGCGTATTATGAAAAAGGCGTAGCAATGTGCCTTGCAGATAAAAAAACAATCAAAATATAAGCCTTACATGTAAGGCTTATTGATCATCAAGACTTTTTAACAAATTCTTGTTTTATTTTAAGAGCTCCAATGCCAGAGATTCTACAGTCTATATTGTGACCATCGCTACCTTCTACGACTCTAATACCTTTGATTTTTGTACCAACTTTGATGCCAGATGAACTTCCTTTTACTTTTAGGTCTTTGATAACAGTTACATCATCACCACTTTTCAAAATATTGCCATTTGCATCTTTTATAGTAAACTCTATCTCTTCTTCCTTTTTTGCAGACCACTCATAAGCACACTCAGGGCATACTAATAATGCTCCATCTTCATAAGTATATTCACTCCCACACTTTGGACATTTTGGTAAACTTTCCATTTTTTTCCTTTATAACTTTTTTTCAAGTTCTTTTTTATTTGTAACATTATATATAAAACTGAAAACTTCTGCAACTGCTTTGTATAAATTGCTTGGTATCTCTTTATCTATATCTATTTTTGTGAGCAGTTCCACTAAATCTTCATCTTTTTTTATTGGCAGTTCATTTTCTTCAGCTATCTTTATGATACGCTCAGCCATGAGACCTTTGCCTTTAGCCACGACCTTAGGAGCATTTTCTTTTTTTGTGTTATATCGTAAAGCTACTGCTTTTCTCATCTAACCATCCCCTTTTTACTGAACAAGTCCAGCAAAAATTCCTCGCGACTGAAGCACGAAGCAAACTTCTGTAATCTCATACCAATTCTTTCACTTTATCCATAAACTGCTTGCCATATCGTTCTAGCTTAACCTGTCCTACTCCGTTTATCTCTAAAAAACTCTCTTCATCTTGAGGTAGAAGGCTTGCCATTTCTTTTAGAGTTTTATCTGAAAAAACTATATAAGGAGGAACTCCAGCTTCATCTGCAATCTCTTTTCTCAATGCCCTCAAGGCTTCAAAATGCTCATCTTTATGCTCTAAATTTATCTCTTTTTTAGCTAGCGATACTTTTTTGTCTCTTTTTTGAAAAATCTCTTCATCTGCACTTACTTCAACTTTTCCTTTTAAAACTTCAACTCCAAGAGAGCTCAGCACAAGCTGCCTAAACTCGCCTCGCTTTAAAGCTTTAATCTCAAAAAGTTTATCCACTATCAAACTCCAACTTGCTTTTGTGATTTCAGAGCCTATGCCATAGACGCTCAGACTTTCATGCCTATTGTCCAAAACTTTTGTATTTTTACTACCTCGGAGTATATCTATGATGTGAGCTTTGCCAAAGTTTTGCCCAGTCCTATAAATCGCAGAGAGTAACATCCTCGACTCTTTTGTTATATCCAACTCTTGGACATCCTCTTTTTGACAATTATCACACAGCGTTTCACACTCACTCATACTCTCTTCAAAGTATCCTGTAACCGCTTTATGCCTGCACTCCCTAGAGTTTGCATAAGCATAAAGCTCTTCTATCTTGTTTTTGGCCAAGTTTTTATAACGCTCATCTTCGATAGAGTTCATCAACTCACTTTTTTTAACCACATCACTCATAGAGTACAAAAGCAAACACTCACTTTTTAGCCCATCACGCCCCGCTCGTCCTATCTCTTGATAGTAACTCTCCATACTTTTAGGCAAATCCATATGAACAACAAATCGTACATTACTTTTATCTATCCCCATACCAAAGGCAATGGTAGCAACTATGATTTTGGTTTCATCTCTTATAAATCTATCTTGGGTATCTCTTCTTAGCTCATTTTTCAGCCCTGCATGGTAAGCTAAAGCATCAAAGCCTTTGGTCTTTAAAAAGCTTGCTATCTCCTGCGTCTCTTTTCTTGTAAAAGTATAGATAATCCCACTTTCGTCTTCATAATTTTTCAAAAAATTGACAAGTTCAGTTCTTCCATTGCCAACTCTTCTTTTCACATTTAGGATGAGATTGTCTCTGAAAAAACTCCCCTTTAGCCTTACTGGATTATTTAGTCTTAGTGAACTCACAATATCATCAGCAACTCTTGAAGTAGCAGTTGCCGTAAATGCTGCTATCGGAATATGAGGAAAATCCTCTTTAAGAAAATGAAGCTTACGATAATCTGGTCTAAACTCATGTCCCCATTCACTCACACAATGTGCCTCATCTATCACAACAAAACTCACATCAAGTTGGGTTAAAAGATTTTTAAAACTATCCATATTTGCACGCTCTGGTGATACATAAAGAAGCGAAAGTTCTTTGCTGTGCAGCTCTCGATAGACTCGGTTTATATCTTCCTGATTTAGCTCACTCGTCAGCTTATCTGCTTTTATGCCGTTTTGTTTCAAAGCAACTACTTGGTCATTTATAAGTGCTATCAATGGAGAAATGACTATAGTAAGTTGGTTTTCAAAATAAAGTGCTGGAAGCTGATAACAAAGTGATTTTCCTCCACCAGTTGGTAAAATGGTAAGCAAATCTTTTTTTGAAGTAATCGCCTCTATACTCTCGCGTTGAAGTGGTCTAAAACTGTTAAATCCAAACTGTTTTTGTAATATTTTTTCAATCATGCTTCTATATTTAGTCCTGTTCCTAAAAAATTTGTTTTGTTGTTTGTCTTGTCTTTAAAACTTCCCTCTTTAAGCTGTATATTTGAGGGAATCAATCCTACTTTATTTATACCTTGTTTGAGTTTTAGCAAGTTTTCTTGAACTAGGTCTATAAACTCTTTTTTTTCTGCATATACAGATATATTTAGGTGTATATCATCAAAAAGCATCAACATTAAGTCTATTTTACCATACTCTTTTAGTTTTAGGTTTATCTCACAAAAAAAGCGATTTTCTTTTAGCTTTTTTAGGCTCACTTGCCCCTCATCAAGACCATCCCATAAAAAAGGCAGGTATGTAGCTTGAGAGTTTGTAGTAATAGAAAGTAGCTGAAAATACTCTATTTGAGTGATGACTCTATCTACATGTAAAGATATTTCCCTTGCCATGGGTGTAGTTTGTGTGCTTAATTCATGTTTTATATTTAGCAAAGTTGCTTTTATATCATTTGCTAACTCTTGTTTTATAGGAATCTCTACTTGAAGTTTTTGATTTGGTACTATTTGTTTTGTAGCTATATTCTCTTTTATAGCATTTTCAAGTCTATTGGTTAGATTTTCAATCTTTACATGTAAGGGGCTTTTTGCATCTGTTTTTATGAGTTCACTTTTGATAAGATTTACTACTTGTTGAAGTTTTTCTGAGATAGTTGCTTTGTTTAACTCTTTTGGAAAAAACTCAGGAGTTTTAAGTGTTTGCTCTACAAGCTTAACTATCTCTTGTGATTTTGGCTCTAAGATACTCTTTTTATCTGAATCCAAAACCAACGCTTTCAACTCACCTAAAACTTTTTTGACTTCATCCACAACCTTTGCAATCTCTTTGGGGCTAATCAGAGGTGCATTGCTGGAAGCATTTTGTACTTTTGAAGCAACTAACGAGCTTTTTTGAACTATCTCTTCTACCTTAGCTAAAACTTTAACAACTGGTTTATTAGCACTATCAGTCTGTTTAAGATTTAGTATAAGTGTTTTTATGTCATTTAAAAAGTTTTTATCAGCTTTAGGAGTGTCTAAAATTCTATCAATTGTCTTTACATGTAAAGCTTTTAATTCTTGTTTTGGCAACTCTTTAGTAAGTACTTCTTTGAGATTTGTAAGTACTTCTTTGAGCGAGACTGGTATAGTTTGAGTTTTCTCTGACGATAGTTTTGATTCCATCAAAGTACCAGATTTTGCCAAGCTTTGCTTTAGTGTTTCTGGTTTTATCTCTTCTACATGTAGAAGTAATTTTTCTAAGATAGGAGCAAATTTGGAAAGTGTTTTATCGCTTTTTATTAGACTTAAAAGACTCTTTAGCTCACTAGTTGTATTTTTCATTAACTTGGGGATATCACTCTGTTTTATCTCTTGAAGAATATTCTCTTTTGTTTTTGTATTGCCACTTAGCTCTTTTAAAAGTTGGTTGATGAGTTCTTTTACATTGGTTTTTTTTGTTACACCAACTGATGCGGGTAATTCCTCTTTAGTTGAAACTATTTTTTGTAGTATCTCTTTTGTTTCTTTGGTATCAGTTTTCGAGATAAGGTTAAAAAGGGCTTTGGTTGATACTCTCATAGTTCTTTTCCTTTACAATCTCTACTGCATAATATATCGGATTAATTCCAATAATCTTTTAAAAGTGCTGCTGTGCCAAACAAAATAAACTGTATCGCTATGGCACCTACTATAAGACCCATCAATCTACTTATGATTTTTTGTCCTGTAATTCCTAAAAGTTTTTTTATGTGAATGCTGTTTCTAAAAGAGAGATAAACAGATAAAGCCACTATGAGAAATGCTAATACCAAAGATAAAAGTTCCATAAAACTTTGCGTATGTCCTTTTAGTATGACGATTGTTGCGAAAACTCCTGGTCCAAAAGTAATAGGAATTGCAAGAGGGATTACAGAAAAATCTTCATTTGTTTTTGCCTCTTCTCGTTCATCTTTTGTTTGGTTCTTTTCTTGGGCAGTTCCATTTACCATCTTAATAGCCATAATAAGAAGAACCAAACCACCCATGACTTTGATAGAATCTAGCTCTATCCCAAAAACTTCAAGCAAAAGATTTCCAAGGAGAAGAACAAATACAAAGGCTATGATGATAGTTATCGTAGACTTAAATGCTATCTTATTTACATCTTCTTTTGTCGCAGTTTCCGGCAAGAGTGAGAGCATGATAGCACTCACTCCTATAGGATCTACTATTGAGATTAAAGTAACAGTATGTTGCAATAGTAGATTAAAAAACTCCATTAAAGTTCAGTTTTCAATACAGCACCACTACTTGCATTTGTAACTAACAATCTATATTGTTTTAACCAACTTCCAGTTACATCTTTAACTAGTGGCTTAAAGTTCTCTTTTCTTGCTTTTATTTCATCTTCGCTTAAATCAACTTCTATAGTATAGGCATCAACATCTATAGAGATTTTATCCCCATCTTTTAGAAGTCCAATCATACCGCCCTCAGCTGCTTCAGGAGAAACATGACCGATACTTAGCCCTCTTGTTGCTCCACTAAATCTACCATCAGTTATAAGAGCAACACTATCTCCAAGTCCTTTTCCCATGATAAGACTTGTTGGCGCTAGCATCTCTTGCATACCAGGACCTCCTCTTGGTCCTTCATAGCGGATAACTACTACATCGCCAGCTTTTACTTTATTGGTGATTATTCCTGCGATAGCTTCTTGTTGTGAATCAAAGCAGACAGCTTTTCCCGTAAACTGTCTCTCTCCGATAATTCCAGCAGTTTTTATAACACACCCTTCTTCAGCTAGGTTTCCAAAAAGTATAGCAAGTCCACCCACTTTTGAGTATGGATTGTCCAAAGTATGGATTATATTTGTATCTTCTATCTCGCTGTTTTCTATACGCTGGGCTATGGTTTGCCCTGTTACGGTTAGATTGTCAAGATACATTGAGCCATTGTCTCGTTTTGCTATCTCTTTCATAACAGCCCCAACTCCGCCAGCTCTGTTTATATCTTCCATATGAACTGTACTAAGTGATGGAGAGATTTTTGCTATATGTGAGACTTTTTTACTTATCTTGTTTATATCTGCGATATTAAAATCAACTCCCGCTTCTTTAGCAATAGCTAACATGTGAAGAACTGTGTTTGAGCTTCCACCCATCGCCATATCTATTGCAAATGCATTTTTAACTGCTTTTTCGTTTAGTATATTTCTAAAATTGTATTTTTCATCAAGTGCTATTTCGCAAACTCTTTTTGCAGCAGCTCTTATAAGAACTTCACGCTCAGGCGTCAAGGCTAAAATAGTTCCATTGCCAGGAAGTGCTATACCCATAGCTTCCATAAGAGTATTCATACTGTTTGCTGTGAACATTCCAGAACAACTTCCACCACTTGGACACGCATTGCACTCCAAGTCTGTCAAATCGTCTTCGCTTATATCGCCATTTTCAAACTGGCCGACACCTTCAAAAACAGTTGCCAAGTCTATAGGTGTTCCATCCTTTTGAGTGTATCCTTTTTTCATAGGACCTCCACTAACAAAAACTGTAGGAACATTAACCCTTAAAGCCCCCATAATCATACCAGGAACAATCTTGTCACAGTTTGGTATACAAATCATAGCATCTAGCTTATGCGCATTCATAACAGTTTCTATAGAGCTTGCTATAAGCTCACGAGATGGTAGAGAGTAGAGCATACCATCATGACCCATGGCAATTCCATCATCTACGCCGATTGTGTTAAACTCAAAAGGTACACAACCATTTTTTCTAATCTCATCTTTGACGATTCTTCCATACTCTTGCAAGAAAAAATGTCCTGGGATAATATCTATGTATGAATTGGCTACACCAATAAAAGGTTTTTCAAAATCCTCTGTTTTTACACCTGTCGCTCTAAATAGACTCCTATGTGGAGCTCTATCATGTCCTTTTTTTACTTGATCACTACGCATGTATAACCTTTTTTATTTTTTCATATTATAACTAAATTTTGTCTTTTTTTAAACAACTATTTACTTTTAAGAAAATAAATGGTACAATTCCATCTCAATTTTGTTGCGGGAATAGCTCAGTGGTAGAGCACGACCTTGCCAAGGTCGGGGTCGCGAGTTCGAACCTCGTTTCCCGCTCCATAAATTTTAACATAAATGTGGTGTTCTATATTAAGCCCGGGTGGTGGAATTGGTAGACACAGGGGACTTAAAATCCCCCGGCTATTGCAGCTGTACCGGTTCAAGTCCGGTCCCGGGCACCACTTATTAAAACAATATTTTGGCGACATAGCCAAGTGGTAAGGCACGAGCCTGCAAAGCTCTGATCCCCGGTTCAAATCCGGGTGTCGCCTCCATTATATTGTCTCAAAACAGATGAAGTAATTCATCAGTTTTTCAATCACTAAAACTTCGATGATTATCGAGAGTTTTAGCTTTTACATTGTCGGGAGATGGCAGAGCTTGGTTTAATGCACTGGTCTTGAAAACCAGCGAGGGTCATACCTCCAGGAGTTCGAATCTCCTTCTCCCGGCCATTTTTATTTAGAATATCAACAATGGAACTTCTTATAAACTTTTTTAGACTAAGCTTACTAAAAATTAAACTCAAAAGACATAGACCTCTATCACTACAAATACTACATGAAGATTTACTTTTAAAATGGACTTTAAACTCCAATTCCATAGTATGTTAATATTATAGTCTATTTAACAATTGGTGTTGCACACATTCTTGATGCCAATGCACTGATGATATAGTATCAATATTTTACCATAAAATAAGAATATACCCTCCGAAAGAGAATTTTATAAAGATGTATTTATCATTAAAGATATTATACGATGAGAAAAAGATGAGAAGAGTTATATTAGCTACAATTTTAGCAGTAGGTGTATTAAATGCAACAGATTTTAGTTCAGTGAGTGCTTAGGATTTAGTATCTATGAGAGATACGGCATCAACGCAAGAACAAGCAGATTTCAGAGCTGAGTTACAAAGCAGAGTATCTGCTATGACAAGTAAGCAAAGAGAGGAGCTAGAAGTGACTACTAGAGCAACATTTTGCAGTGAACACAGGATGTTCTTTGCCTCTCTTAACGTTTAGCTAACAATTTTAGATTAAAATATGGTTCAAATTTACCTTATAAAGGATGAAAAATGCAAGTAGGTTCTTCAACAACTGATTATCAAAATCAGATGCAAATGAGAAAAATGGACGGAACAGGCGGTGGCATGGGTATGAGAAGAGGTGGACAAGGTGGCAATGGCATGGATGCTATTATGCAATCTTTACCAACAGATGATAGAGTTGCTATACAAGATCAGATGCAGAGTTTATCTGAGAATGATAAAGCTGCGGTAATTGATAAGATAAAGCAGTTAGATACCACCTCAATGAGCACAGATGCAATTACACAATCCATAATGGATATAATAAATCCAACAACTTCGACCGAGGAGACTACATCTCTTTTAGCTTCACTTTATGCATAGAGCTCTACATGTAGTTCTCTTTTTTCTATGGTTATCCATCACTGCTTGTGCTGCCAATACTTTCTTCTTGAAAGTGGAGGTGGATAACCTTAGAAATTCAAAGGGGATAGTGCAGTTTACCCTATACAACAAAAATGGTACTATTCCTGATGAAAAGTATGAAAAATACTATAAAAAGAGAATAGTGGAGATAAAAAACAGAAGCTCTTTTGTAATTTTTAAAAATTTACCAAAGGGAAGATATGCTATAAATATTCTACATGACGAAAACAAAAATGGGAAAATCGACAAAGGTTTTTTGCTTCCAATTGAGGGAATCGGTTTTTCAAACTACAAATCTATTGGCTTGACAAATAAGCCAAACTTCAAAAAAACTAGCTTTGAGCTAAACTCAAATTTGAAAAAAACCATCAAGGTTATCTATTTTTAATCAATATTTTTCTTAACGATGAGTTAATGCCATAGTAGTAAACTTTCATAAAAATGTGAGGAGTCAAAGATGAAAAAGATAGTTCTTTTTACAGTTACTTTGAGTGGGATTTTGTTTGCACAAAGTGCTCAAGAGGCAAATATCCTCGCTTTTCAAACTCTGCTATGCCGGCATTTGGAAATTTAAGTCCTCAAGATTTGAACACTATAGCCGATTATATTTTGGCTCAATCTTCAAAAGCAAAAGGACACGGTGGTCAGGGTAACTGTGGCAATGGAATGAGAAAAAAAGGAGTGAATAGATGAGATATCCAGAATTTTTTGATAGTATAGAAAAAATAGTAGTGCAAGACGATTTGTGCGAGTTTTTAGGTGTAAACGATGATGGCATCATAGAGTTATCTTACGCGGATATAGTAAAAGTGGCAGGACATAGTTGCGCTACTGTCGCAGGAGCATATCTTGTAGGACTTTATGGTTTAAAAGCACTTTATGAGGGCGAGATTCCCAAAAGAGGTGAGATAAAAGTAGAACTAAACAAAGGTTCACGAGACGAAAATGCAGGTGTTGTTGGATGTGTACTTTCAAATATTACAGGAGCTACAAGTGATTTTGGTTTCGGAGGTATACCAACAGGACTCTACAACAGAAGAGATTTACTGTTTTTTGATATAAAAATGGATGCTGATGTTTGCTTTACAAGACTAGATACTGGCAAAAAGGTATTTATACATTACAAGCCTCAAAAAGTTGTCAACCCAATGGCTATTTTGATGAGTGCCATAAAGCCCGATGCAAAAGAGGAAGATATCAAAAGTTTTCCCCTAAGATTTCAAGATATGGTAAAAACTGTATTTGAACATAGCGATGAAGTTATAGAGGTAAAAAACCTATAAAGATTTTGGGTGGTATATTTTCATTAGTGCCTTTGTTGAGCTGATAATAATCAGCTCATTCTAGGAGGTTTTAAACTATCTCAAATCTTGCAGTAAAATGTCTTAGTATTTCTGGCTCATAAGTGAATTTTACTCCTTTTACATTTTTAGCGTTTTCACTGATTTTTATCAGGGCATCAGCTATAAAATCCATATGGTTGTATGTATATACACGGCGAGGTATGGTTAGTCTTAGTAGCTCCATAGGTGAGACTTGTTGTTTATGTGTTTGAGGGTCTCTGCCTAGTAGCAATGAACCGATTTCCACTGCTCTTATGCCACTTTGTATGTAGAGTTCATTTGCTAGAGCGTGCGCTGGGAATTGGTCTGAGGGGATATGCGGCAACAAGCGTTTAGCATCTACAAATACAGCATGTCCTCCGATGGGAAGTTGCACAGGAACTCCTGCTTCATTGAGGCCATCTCCTAGGTATCTTACTTGATTAATGCGATATTTTAGATACTCTTCTTCTATTCCTTCTTTGAGCCCTCTTGCTAGGCATTCCATATCGCGACCTGAAAGACCACCGTAAGTTGGGAAGCCTTCCATGACAACACACATGGCTTGGCATTTTTTAAACAAAGCTTCATCATCTTTGAAGCATAATAATCCGCCCATATTTACCAATCCATCTTTTTTTGCACTCACTGTTGTTCCATCTCCATACGAAAACATTTCTTCTATGATTTCTGATATTGAAGTATTTTTGTATTTTTCTTCTCTTTGTTTTATAAAATACGCATTTTCAGCGTAACGAGCAGAGTCAAAAAAGAGCCTAATTCTATATTTTTTAGCACACGCATGTACTTCTTTGATATTTTCCATAGACACAGGTTGTCCACCTGCTGAGTTACATGTAATAGTTATCAAGATGAAAGCTATGTTTTTTGCTCCATTTTCTTTGATGAAAGTTTCCATTTTTTCTACATCAATATTTCCCTTAAAAGGATATGGTTTTTGTGTATCAAATGCCTCATCGATTATAAAATTGCGAGCAATTCCGCCAGAGAGTTCGATATGGGCTTTAGTTGTATCAAAATGCATATTTCCGAGCACATACTGACCTTTTTTTATCAATTGTGGAAAAAGAACTTGTTCTGCGCCTCTTCCTTGATGTGTTGGGATGACATGCTTATAGCCAAATATATCTTCCGCGCTTTTGGCTAAGTGATAAAAGTTTCTACTTCCTGCGTAAGATTCGTCTCCAAGCATCAAACCAGCCCATTGGTTGTCGCTCATAGCTCCCGTTCCTGAATCTGTCAAAAGATCAATATAGACTTCATCTGACTTTAGTAAAAAAGGATTGTATCCTGCTCTTTTTATAGCTTCTATTCGCTCTTGTTTTGAGATGATTTTTAGGGGTTCTACCATTTTGATTTTAAATGGTTCTGCTAAATGCGCATTTGACATAATTTTCCTTAGTTTTTAAAATATACTTCTTATATGGTACCACTCCATAAAAATTAATTCTTTACATTTATTGTCTGTTTTGTTGTCTATTTTTGCTATAATTGAAAAATGAAAAAAGAAACTAAAAACAAACATAGCCAACTTGCAAACAATTTGATGTTTTATATTTACGAATACATCGATGTGGCTATAAACATAGATGAAATATCTTTAGAATTTGGAGTGAGTAAGTTTCATTTTCATAGAGTATTTAAAGAGCAGATGGGCATGAACATTTATGAAGTCATCAAGTCAATTCGCCTACAAAAAGCCTCAAATCTTCTTATCACAAACAAGCTTTCAACCATAACTCAGATTGCAAATATGTGCGGCTATCACTCTCAATCATCTTTCATAAGAGCTTTCAAAAACCGCTTCAACCAAACACCAACATTTTGGCGACATGGTGGCTATAAAGAGTATTCAGATGCCATTTTAAACACTCTTCAAGGCGACTCCCTATCAAATACTGACTTTTCATACTTGGAGCCAAAGATTATCAAAACCGTAGCAAAACGGCTCTATTATATAAGGCAAAAAGGTTACAATCTAAAGTCAACAAAACAAACCTGGCAAAAACTTATGACTTGGGTATATACCAACAATATCGAAAACTATGAGCAAATCGGAATCTACCACGACAACCCAATCATAACACCACCCAAAGATTGTTTTTATGTAGCTAGCATATCTCAAGAACCAAACAAAGACATAGAGGCAACTTCATTATCTTATTTTGAAATTGCTCCAGATGTTTGTGCTTCATTTCAAGTTACATGTAAGCATGAAGATATCTTAAGGCTCATCCAATGGGTGTATCACAAGTGGCTTCCAGATAGTGGTTATGAAACCACACCAAATCCTTCTTATGTTATATTGGAGAAAAATCATTTCTCAGATGAAAAAGAAAACTTTAAATTTATATATAATATTCCTATTAGGTACGTATAAACACCTAATTATAGGACATTTCTAAACAAAAAATAGGCGTAATAAAAACTATGCTATAATCTATACTATAAATATTTTAAAAGAGGATTATTAATGGCTAAAACAAATTACAGTTATGAAAAACGAGGTCGTGAGCTGGAGAAGCAGAAGAAAAAAGAAGAAAAGCGTAAGAAAAAACTAGCTCAAAAAAATGATGCTTCCCAAGAAGAAGAAACACCACAACCTTTTGACACGGCTCAAATCCCAAAATCATAATTGAATTTTAAAAGTCATGTTTATTTAATCCTATTCAATATGCCATTTGCAGCTCTTATCCCTGATGCCCATGCTCCTGTGATGCCTCTGCTTGTTCCTGCACCATCTCCGATGATGTAGTATCCATCTTTTACCATAAAATTGTCATCTATAAAAACTGGTCTATTTGAATAAGTTTTTATCTCTGGATAGTAGATGATAGTTGAAGGATGAAGCACTCCAGGAATGATAGTATCAAGCATTTTTAGTGATTTCCATATGTCTCTTAGTATCTTAGCAGGCATACTAAGTGACAAATCCGCAGCAACTGCATGCTTAAGCGTTGGTTCAAAGTCGTATAAATCAGAATTGAAAGTCTCTTTTTTACTTCTGCTTCCTAATCTAAAATCACCAACTCTTTGCATGATAACAGAACCCCCGCTAAGCTGCATTACCATCTCTCCAAGTATCTTTCCAAACTGCTGACCACTTACCACTGGTTCGGTCAATCTGATAGTCTTTAACATCGCGAAATTTACCAAATTGTTTGGTCTGTTTTCCCTTGAAAGAGAGTGTCCGTTAACAGAGTAGTATCCTTTGTATTTTTCTCTTACTATATGAGCACATCCTGAGTTTGTACAAAATGTTCTTACTTTGTTTGGAAACAGTATTTTTGGATCATAATAGTCTTTTACGATAGGATAATTTTCTTCTTTTGTTTCTACTCTTATACCAATGTCTACGATATTGTCACTGTAAGTAACTCCAATGTTATCCATCTGAGCTTGAACCCAATCATAATCCGCGCGTCCACCAGCAAGTACAAGATTTGCAAATGATATAATCTGTCCATCTGCTAATGTAATCTCTTTTTTATCTTTTGCCAGTTCTCTTACTTCGGTGTGTAAAGCAACATCTACATGTAAGGCTTTTAGTTTTTCTATAAGTCCGTTGATAAGCTCAGAAGATTTATCTGTTCCGACATGAGCTTGGTCTATACTAAGAATCTCGACTCCTATCTTTTTAGCTCTTTTTTGATACTTTTCAATGCTCAATCTTGTTTCCATCTTTGGATTGAGATGGGTTTTTACCTCTTCAAGAAGAACATCTACATCTTCTTTATCCCAATGCTCACAAGGAAATCCGACAGGATATGTATAGTTTTGTTTACAGTCGTTGCGTAGACCACCCGAACTTATCTTTTTTTTCTCTATCAGTAGCACTGATAAATCAGAGTTTTCTGCTACTTTAAATGCTGTACCTAAGCCTGCTGGACCAGATCCAACAATGATAACATCATAATGTGGTTTTATATTTATATTTTTCATAATTTTATTATACACCTTTACTCATATTTTATACTATAGCTGACCTTACCCACAAATACACTTTTAGATGATTTAGCTATAATTACAAATGCAAATGAGTATATTATCAAATAAAGAGTTTTTAGACAACTATATTTTAAATAAAGAGCTATGCTCTTTGACTGGCATATCTTCCAATGCCTATAGATTTTGGAAAAATGTGAAAGCTGTAAAGTACGATGGGTGTAGAGCAGTTTTTCTGGAAAAAAAAAGTGTTCTAAAAAAGTACGAAGAAATAGTCTTTACATGTAAGGATCTTTCTGGTCTAGTTCAATCCCAAGCTTTTTGTACATATACAGGTATTGCACCATCTCATCTTATCAAAAGTAATAATTCGATCTTATATAAAAAACTTGAAATTATAGATTTATATGGCATAAAACTAGTTAATCTAAAAAAATTTTATGATGATTTGGGATTGGATTATAGTTACAATATTTATGTAGAAAAGTGCAAATACTTCGGTCCATCTCCTCTTGAAAAAAAGATAAAACTTAGTTCTGAAATGTGCTTAGGATACTACTAATCAAAATAGCTAGTAAAAATACAACGCCTATTACTAAACGAATATAAAAATTTCGGTATCTTTTATCCATTTTTACCCCTTTTTTTCTTTAGTTATTTAAATTTAATTTTTTATATGCAATGATACCCAAATAAATTGCTATACTTACATGCAAGGAAAAAAAATGAAGACAGAAGAAATACAAATAATTTTAAATATACTGAAAGAAGAGGTTGTTCCTGCTGAGGGTTGTACAGAACCTATTGCATTGGCTTATGTTGCGGCTCGCGCAAGAGAGATACTAAGCAATGAGGTAGAAAAAGCAACCATCAAAGTATCTGGCAATATGATAAAAAATGTAAAGAGCGTAGTAGTTCCAAATAGTGGTGGCATGATAGGAATAGAAACATCCGTAGCCATGGGTATTATCGCAGGAAATTCAAAAAAAGATTTGATGGTTATAAGTAATATAAGCGAAAAAGAGATGGATGAAGTAAGAGAGTTTTTAAAAACTAAAGAGATAAAAATCATACATGAAGATACAGAAATAAAACTTTATGCGAAAATCATACTAGAATCCAAAAATGGCAAAAGTTCTTCAGTTGAAATCAAACATATGCATACAAACATAACTCATATAGAAAAAGATGGTAAGACAATACTAGAAAGACCTTGCAATGATATAGATTTTAACTCTCCAGCAAAAGAGAGAGAAATACTAAGCATAAGTGTCATATACAATCTCGCGAAAGTAATTGATATAAAAAAAATAGAGCCACTTTTTAACAAAGTTATAGCATTGAACTCTAAAATAGCTAGAGAAGGGTTGATGGGAAACTATGGAGTCAATATAGGAAAAATCATAAGTGACAACATAGAAAAAGGTTTTTATGGTGATGATTCAAGAAATAGAGCTGCAAGTTTTGCAAGTGCAGGAAGCGATGCAAGGATGAGCGGTTGTGCTTTGCCAGTTATGACTACAAGCGGAAGTGGAAATCAAGGTATGACGTCATCATTGGCTCTTATAGAATATGCTCGTATCAACAAAATCGAAAATGAAAAACTGATAAGGGCACTATTTTTTTCTCATCTTGCTACTATACATATAAAAACAAATGTGGGGCGGCTTTCTGCTTATTGTGGTGTTATTTGCTCTTCAGCAGCAGTTGCCGGAGCTTTGGCATTCATCAATGAAAAAAACTATGAAGTAGTAGCTCACTCTATCATCAATACTCTTGGTGATGTATCTGGTATCATCTGTGATGGAGCAAAATCGTCTTGCGCTATGAAAGTTTCAACAACTATTTATGCTGCATTTGACGCTTATATTTTGGCTTGCGAAGGAAAATACCTTCATGGAGGAGATGGAATTATCGCTACAGATATAGAAGATACTTTGAAAAATATAGGAAAACTTTCACAAGATGGTATGAATATAACAGATAAAGTTATCATAGATATTATGAACAATCATACAAATTCTTGACATAGGACAATTTTTTTCTTTTTAATAGGGATATAATTTTATCAGTATTTGACTTTTCACATCTTCTCCGAGAAGTCAAATTTAATTGGATAAATGAGAAGTTCGTTTTTTGAGATGCTAACCCATCAAGTATTTGGCTGATGCCAAATCTGTCATTCTTATCACACACACTCCTAATACAGATTTACTATCAAAAAACGGATTTCCAATATCCGTTTCTTCTTATTAACTTTAACAATTAAATATACTTGTTGCTAAAAATTATTATTTATGGTATTATATAATTAAAAAGGCTCAACTTTGTCACATGTTGATATATTAAAATCTCACATACTAAAGGCAACACCTCAAAGACTCTGCATACTAGACATGCTAGATAATCATGGTCATGCCACTCTTGAAGAGATAGAAAAAGAGACAAAAGTAAAATTTCCAACACTTTCACTATCTACTATCTATAGAAACCTGAATGAAATGTTAAAAAAAGATATACTGAGCGAAGTAAAACTTGTAAATAAAAAAGAGTACTATGAACTCACAAAAGAAAACCACGCTCACTTAGTTTGTACAAAATGCGGGAATATAGAAGATTTTATAATAGATACAGATACTATCATAAAACAGGTTCAAGGATCTACTCCGAGTAAAATCAATGGAGCAACAATATCCTTTGATACAATCTGCAAAGAGTGTTTAAGGGCAAATTAGATAAAATGCCACTCTTATGTAGAGAGGTGTCCGAGTGGTCGAAGGTGCAGACCTGGAACGTCTGTGTAGTTTACTCTACCGAGGGTTCGAATCCCTTCCTCTCTGCCATATTTGAATGGAAAAGATATGAATGTTATAGATATAGAAAATCTCAATTTTACTTACGAAAAAGATGTTGTATTAGAAAATATAAATTTGCATATAAAGGAAAAAGAATTCTTAGCCATTATTGGTCCAAATGGTGGCGGGAAGAGTACTCTTCTTAAACTTATACTTGGTATAGAAAAAATTCGCTCTGGAAGTATAAAAATTTTTGAAAAAAAAGCATCTAAAAACTTAACTTCAGTAGGATATGTACCTCAAAATACAAATGTCAATACTGATTTTCCTATAAAAGTTATAGAAGTTGTTATGATGGGCCATGTTGGACATAAACGCCCACTCATTGGATACAAAAAAGAAGAACTTGAGTGTGCATTAGACTCTCTAAAACAAGTTGGTATGGAAAAATATTCTGAAAAAAAGATAGGTTCACTTTCAGGTGGACAAAGACAACGAGTTATGATAGCTCGTGCATTGTGCTCTCATCCAAAAATACTTCTCCTAGATGAACCAACATCAAATATAGATGCAATAGGACAAAAAGATATATATAAACTTCTGAAAAAACTAAATAAACACATAACAATAGTAGTAGTCAGTCATGATTTATCTATCATTTTAGAATATGCCTCAAGTGTTCTACATGTAAATAAAAAAGCAGCTTTTCATGACATACACCAAAAAAGAAAGTTTTTTACGAAAGGTGAACATTTTTGCGAAGTTGAATTACTTCAAATGATAGGAAATAACAATGTTTGATGCTTTACACTATGAGTTTATACAAAATGCCATTATGGCGGGTATCCTTGTGAGTATCGCTGCTGGGATTATTGGCTCACTTATTGTAGTAAATAGGATGGTTTTTTTAGCTGGGGGAATTGCTCATACATCTTATGGTGGTATTGGACTTGCGGTTTACTTTGGTATTCCTATTTTTTTGGGAGCATCCATGTTTGCTGTTGGAGCAGCACTGCTAATATCTTTTATAACTTTAAAACAAAAAAACCGTTCTGATACATTTATAGGTCTTATTTGGGCAGTTGGTATGGCAATAGGGATTTTATTTGTTGATATGACGCCTGGATATAATGTGGATTTGATGAGTTATCTTTTTGGGTCTATTTTGGCGGTTAGTAGAGAAGATTTATGGTTTATGTTGGCTCTATTGATTAGCATTATCATTTTTGTTACATTCTGGTATAGAGATATACTAGCGGTTTCATACGACAGCCAATACGCACTTTTAAGAGGTGTACCCGTAAAACTTTTTTATACTCTCATATTGGTTTTTGCTGCTCTTACTGTAGTGATAGCCATAAAGATAGTAGGTCTTATTTTAGTAATTGCTTTGCTAACAATTCCAATATACATAGCAGAAAAGCTTTCCAATTCACTATATAGCATGATGTTTGTATCATCTATAATTTCAACTGTATTTACGCTTGTTGGTTTAGCAATATCATACAATTTTGATATAACTAGTGGAGCATCCATTATATTGGTTTCGGCTTTCTTTTTGGTACTGTTTTTGTTATTTGAGAAAATTAGGATGAAATATTTTTTCTAGCTTTTATTTCACTCTCATAATATTCTAAAATTCTTGTTTGAAGCAAGATTGTATCTTCATCTCCGTTGCAAGCGTAAAAACTTCTAAGATGATTCATATTTATCTTATCAACAAATCTTTTGTGTCTTCTTAACTCTCTGTCTATATCTAAAATAAGATGGTCAATATCCAATCCATTGTTTTTTATTATCTTATCTACATACTCTTTTGTTGTATGAACAAGCACATCCATGCGGTATTCGTCATCTCTATATATCTCTTTGGCAATTTTTTTTAAAACAACATACTCGCACTCATCATCTACTTTATTTGATGCAATCATTGAAGCAAATAGTTTTGCTCTAAATTCTAAAGAGGTATGATGATATACAAAGAACTCCCTAAAAAAAGCTAAAAAACTTGTTTTAATACTCTTTATTGACATATATACTACCTTTTTTTATTAGACTTCTTGCATAACCCATTATAGCCTCAGCAACTCATAGATAAGATTGAGTGAGGCAGTTTATCTCTTGCATAGCCTTAGCTATGGATGAGATAGGCTAACGAAGCTCAATCTTATCTATGAGTTGCCCGTAGGGAGGACTTAGAAGTAGCAATCTTGCACAAAACTTTTTATCGCCATAGCTCAAGCTATGACTCAAAAAAGATTTTGCACAATATCACTACTTCTAAATCCTCTGAGGCTACAATGGGTTATGCAAGAAGTCTATTGATTTAAAATATATTTTTCGCTATAATACTGCTCGCTCCTCTTTAGACCTGTGCAATGTTTTTGAAGAATAATGCTTCAGGGTGGGAACACAGCAGAGCACTCTTTGAGAGTCATGTGCCGCAGTCATCTGAAGAGGGGTTTTTATGTACTCATAAGATAATCTTCAACTTCAACTGCAAGTTTATAAAAATCCATACCTTCAACTTTTCCTTTTTCTTTCAATATTTCTTTAATATACTCTTTACCTTGTGTTAATTCTTTTGATTTTACACCATGAGATATTGATAATACAGCTTCTATAAAAGCTGACAATCTATCGCAATTTTTTAGTGCTACTCCATCTATTGCATTATATTTGTTTTCGTTGTAAGTTGATAGTGTATCGACTACCATAATCTTTTTTTCATTGATTTTATTTAAGAATTCATCTTTCTCATTATCACCATAAAGTCCTAATAAGTACTTAAAATTTTCTACAATATTTGAAGGGACATAAGGAAGTATTTCGGTTTCAATCATTTTTATTTCATACTCGCTTATTATATCATCTAAGCCACTTACTGAATATTTTACTGGACTAATGATATCTCTTGTCAATGCTTCAGGCAAATCGTGAAACAAAGCACAATAAAAGTTATTTTCTATCCTTTTATCACATGCCTTTATATTAGTTGAATAAAAGTACCCTAAAATTGCAACTATAAGCATATGTCCCAAAACAGAAGTCTCTGGAATTCTTGGTGTTTGAGCCCATCTTTTTTGAAATCTCAAACGACCACTCAAATCTATCACTTTTGCCAATTTTTTATTTAATGCTATTTTTCTGACGCCAATTAGCTCATAATAATCTTCGATTTCTTCCTCAACAGCTTCTTTCACTTTATCAATATCACTTAAAAACTGACTCGTTTGATAAACTATTCCAAACTCCCAACGAGTCGAAAGATATGAAGCAGCTTTGAGTATGAATCTCTCTTTTTTATACATGGATGAATCTTTGAGATAGTTTTCAAACCTCTTATAAAACTCACCGTCTTCTATATCTTTAAGTTTGTCATAAAGTTTTGTTAAAACCCAGTCATTGATCTCTTTTTCTTTTTTTTGAAGTGCTTGTCTAAAGACATCTGGTCGTATATCTGTGACAATTCCTCGTCTTAAAAATTCAAATATCCCAGCTTCAATAAGATGTACATGGCTTACATCTTTTTCCATATTTGCCAAGAAAAATGCAATTATAAATTTATGTGCTTGTTTGTCGAGTTCAACTAACTCAACCATCCTTGGGTAATCATTCCATCTTTGAATCGAAGCAGATGTGAAAAAATGTTCTATTAAACTAGCGCTTAACATTTTCTAATCATTTGTGAATCTAGTTCTATAACTGTATGAACATTTCCTCTTGGATTAAAATCTGCTACAATTTTTAGCCATTTTGGTTTTAATTTAGAATCAAGTACGTCGTAAATTTCATTTGCACTATCTTCATGTGAAATATTTTTATTCATAAAGCTATTTATGTACAATTTAATAGCCTTTAACTCAACTACAAATTCATCTGGAGTATAATCTATATATATAGTCGCAAAATCAGGATATCCACTTCTAGGGCAAAGACAACAAAATTCCGGAAGTGTTAATTTTATAATATAATTTTTTTTATGCTTATTTGGCCAAATTTCCAAATCTTTATCTACATCAAACTTTTTTATCTCTTTTTCACCATATTTCATATCTGTTTTCCTTATAAATCTTTTAAATTCTTTGGTTTTGACACAATAAAGCCTTGAATATAGTCAAATCCAAATTTTTTTATATTTTCATAAATCTCTTTTTTATCTATAAACTTTATAACAGCCTCTACATGTAAAGAGTGCAAAAGTTGTATATATGCTTTTATTATATTTTGATAATTAGAATTTGATATATTTTTAGTAAACTCTATATCAAATTTTACTATATCGATTGGTAGAATTTTTATATATTCTAAGCTACAATTATGTCCACCAAAATTGTCTAATCCAATTTTAAAACCACTCTTTTTATACTGATTTAGTATCTCTTTAAATCTATGTATTTCCTGGTATGCTCTTCTTTCAGAAAATTCGAGAATAAAGTCTTCCTTTTTAAAAGAACTTTTATAAAAAATTTCGCTTAAAAACTGCCTAAACTCTGTATTTCTTAGGCTTACAGGGGATAATTTTATTGATATAAGCCTATTTGTAAAATCGAAGTTTTCTAACTCTTTTAGTAAAACTGTTACCATTTTTTTGTCAAATTGCATTTCACGGCCAAGATGATTGACTGATTTTTGTATCTGCGCTCGTGAAAGTACTCCTTCATCTTTAGAATATATTTTAGTCAATACTTCTAAAATTTCTCTATTTTTATCTGTACTTTGAAGAGACTGGTACTTAAATATAAATTTTTCATTATCTATTGCATCAATAACTATTTCTTCAAATAAATTTGGTTTTATATCTAAACTGTCTTCACTAAAATCAATCAGTGAAAATAGTTTTTTTACGATATTATTTACATTTTCATCATAATTAGAGTTTATTAAAGAAAAATCTATTTTTATTTCTATATCATTAATTCCTATATTTTTTAACTCTTTTTCAAAAATAGTAATTATATGTTGTAATTCTTTTTTTCTTCCTTTTAAAGAGAGCAAAAAATATCCCCCTCCATATCTGCCTATAGCTACATCTTTAAAGTTATAATTTTTTAAAAATATATCCAATTTTTCACAAAATATTTTTAATATATTATCTGCATTTGTAATTCCATATCTATCATTTATATCTACTATATTATCAATTTTTATTAATATGATTGTAGATTCAAAGTTTTTATTTTTTATTTTTTTTATTTTTTCAAGTATTTCTTTTCTAGTAAAAGTATTTGTAATTGGATCAATAAGGGTTGATTTAAAGCTACTATAAACAAGATAAAATATATAATATATATAAATAGGAACTAAAATAACAAATAGAGTAACACTTTCTATATCATTTGAAGATATTTTAAAAATATAAAAAAGAAGTAGAGCCAAAACTAAAAAAGGAAATCCTATTTTAAGAGAGATTATAAATCTATTTTCTCTCTCTTTTGACTCTGAATATAACATCTGTTACTTATACATCTAAGTGTTTTACATCTTTTGCATGAGCTTGGATATAGTTTCTTCTAGGTTCAACTTCATCACCCATAAAAAGAGTAAAAGTATCACTAGCTTCTTCATAACTATCAATTTTAACTTGCAAAAGTCTTCTGTTTTCAGGATTCATAGTTGTTTCCCAAAGCTGTTCAGGGTTCATTTCACCTAGACCTTTATATCTTTGTATATAGGCACCTTTTTTTGCAGTTTTTTCTATCTCTTCAAGAGTTTTTATTGGGTCTTTTCCATTTAAAAAGCTTAAATCTCTCTCATTTATTTTACTATTTATAAAAAGCGCTTCTTCATAAAGTGGATTTGTAAAAAAGTTATCATCTAATCTTAATTCTTCTAGACCATCTCCAGTTTGTATATAAAGATGAACTTGATTATCTGTAACAGTATAATTTAAAAGATTGTAACCTATATCATTTATAAACTTTTTTAGCTCACTAAAAAGTTCCTCAGAACTCTTTGAAACTAAATCAGGATTTTCTATTAGATGGCGGATGATTGCAATTACCGCAAATCTTTTTTCTAACTCTTTAAGTATATCTTTATAAGCAGATACAATTTTAAAGAAATCCATCAAATCATTGTTGCCAATACCTTCAAATTCAAATGAACTTATACCATTTTCAATCAAATAATTTCCAAGTTCATTATCATCTTTAAGATAAATTTCTTTTTTTCCTTTTTTATATCTATATAAAGGTGGTTGAGCAAGATATACATAACCATTTTCAACAACTGGTCTTAAAAATCTAAACAAAAATGTAAGAAGAAGAGTTTGAATATGACTACCATCTACATCGGCATCCGTCATAACAATAAGCTTATGATATCTTAGTTTTTCTTCATTGAATTCTTCACCAATCCCACATCCAAGAGCAGTTATCATATTTTTAATCTCTTCAGATTTTAAAATTTTATCAATTCTACTTTTTTCTACATTTAAAATCTTACCTTTTAGTGGCAAAATTGCTTGAAATACTCTATCACGACCTTGTTTAGCAGAACCACCTGCAGAATCTCCCTCCACTAAGTACAATTCACAAATAGATGCATCTTTACTTTGACAATCAGCAAGTTTTCCAGGAAGTGTTCCAATGCTCATAGAATCTTTTCTACGAGTCAAATCTCTAGCTTTTTTAGCTGCTTCTCTACCTCTTGCTGCTCCAAGAGCTTTAGTCATAATTATCTTAGCTTCTAGTGGATTTTCTTCAAAATATTTTACAAGTTTTTCAAATGTAAGTTTTTGGACTATTGGTTTAACATAAGATGAACCAAGTTTTCCTTTTGTTTGACCTTCAAATTGAGGCTCTGGAACTTTAACACTAATAACAGTTATAAGTCCTTCTCTTACATCATCACCTGTAACTTTTATATCTTTTTCTCTTGCAGCTGCATTTTTATTTACGTAATTTACTATTGCTCTTGTTAAACCCGCACGAAATCCTGCTTCGTGTGTTCCACCATCTATAGTTCTAATATTGTTTACAAAAGACAGAAGATTTTCTGTATAACTTGAATTGTACATTAAAGCAATATCTACTTCAACATCATCAATACTATCTGTAAAATGAACAGGAGTTGAAACTTGTTCTCTTTTATTCATATCACTTACAAACTGTTTTAATCCACCTTCAAAATGATAGGTTTCATCTTTTCCAGTTTTATTGTCCTTAAATTCAATTGTTATTTTTGGATTAAGGTAAGCAATTTCTCTAAATCTTTTTGCCAAAGTTTCAAATTCAAACTCAGTTACTTCAAATATACTAGCATCTGGCCAAAACTCTATACTTGTTCCTTTTCTGTTTGTACTTTTAACAACTTCAAGTTCTGTTATAGGAATACCTTTTGAAAATTCTTGACGATGTTCACTACCATCTCTTTTTATTGTTGCTACGAGTTTAGATGAAAGTGCATTTACAACAGAAACACCAACACCGTGAAGACCACCACTTACTTTATATGTATCTTTATCAAATTTTCCACCAGCATGAAGTATAGTTAAAACTACTGTTGCAGCTGACATATTTTCACCTTCATGATAAGCAACAGGAATTCCTCTACCATTGTCAGTAATTATTGCTGAACCTTCAGTTGTTAGTTCTACTGTGATTTTATCACAATATCCTGCCATAGCTTCATCTATAGAGTTATCTACTACTTCATATATAAGATGATGAAGACCATTTATATTGGTATCTCCAATATACATTCCTGGTCTTTTTCTAACTGCTTCTAGTCCCTTAAGAACTTTAATATTACTTGCACCATATTCGCTCATTCATTATCTCCAGTTTTTATATCATAATTGGCATGACTATTGTCATGAAATTTTCACTTTCAAGTGAAAAAGGTAAGCCTGTATCATTAAAACCAAGCGTAAAGCTACTATCTTCTATATTGGAAAGAAAATCTAAAATATATCTTGAATTGACTGCTAAAAATATCTCATTATCAAGTCCAGTTTTAAATTGGATTTCTGTTTTAGCTTCAATATTATCATCATTTAAACTTTCAAATATTATATTATCTGATTTAAAAGTTATTTTCATTTCATTAGAAACTATTGAAATTTGTTTTATAGCTTCAATCATTTTTTCTCTATTTAAAAGAAGTCTATAATTTTTCTCTTTAGGGATTATTCTTTCATATTCAGGAAATTTACCATTTATTAGTTTTGTAAAAAATTGAAAGTTATTTGATTTTGCTATAAGTGTATTTTGATCATAAAATATTTCTATATCATCAAAAAAAAGTTTTTGTATCTCTCCTATAGCTTTTTTAGGGATTATTAATGAGAAATTATCTTTTATTTGATTTTCAATTCTTACAAGAGCTAATCTTCTAGTATCAGTTGCTACTAAATTTATAAAACCATCTTTTATATCTATAAGAGCACCATTTAATTCAAATTTTGGATTATTGTTATCTATTGCAGATGATATTTTTTTAATTGATCTTACAAATAGACTACTATTTACTTCAAACTTTGGTTTTTCTTCAATTTTTGGAAATTCTGGAAATTCGTTTGGATTAAACATAGGTAACTTAAATTTTGAACTATTTTGTTTTATATATAAATAATCATTGATTGTTTCAAGTATAACATCTTCATCTTTTAGTATTTTACTATATCAAGAAGTTTTTTACCATTTGCTGTGGCAATTCCAGTATCTATGATTTTTATGTTTTTTGTTTGAAATTCTAAACCTATTTCAAAATCTGTTGCTTTTACTATAAAAGAATCTTCTAAGGAAGATATATATAGATGAGAAGTGATTTGACTTAAATCTTTTTTTTCAAGATATGGTTGTGTATTTAATAAAACAGTTTCTAATACACTCTTGTTGATTGAAATTTTCATTTTTTTCCTTTATATATTATATAAATATAGTAATAGTAGTAGTTTACATTGAAAATGTGAATTCATAGGAAAAAACCTTATTTTAAGGCTTTTATACTGTGAAAATAGTTTCACATTTTTTCACATTTTTTCACATTTTCATTATAAACTTTTACTCATCCTTTGTTAAAACCTTATTTTTTAGTTCGTCTACTCTCAATTTAAATATTTCATTTGTTTCTAATAGTTCATTTATTTTTTTCATATTGTGTGAAACTGCTGTGTGGTCTTTCATACCAAAAAATGATGCTAAGGCAGGCATAGAATTTGGGGTTAATATTCTTGCTAGGTATATTCCTATTCGTCTTGCTTCTACTATATTTTTACTTCTTTTTTTAGATTTTATTTCACTTGGTTTTATATTTAATTCTTTTGATATAATTGCTATTATATCTTCTAGAGTTATATTATCTCTTTTTTCCTTTATCTGTTGTTTTATTACATTTTTTGCAAACTTAAAAGTTATTTCTTGGCGCATAAGTGACGCATATGCATTTAAGTTGATTATAGCACTTTCTATTTCTCTTATATTATCACCCATATTAGATGCGATATAATTAACTATTTCTTCATTTAAACTAATCCCATCTAATTCACATTTTTTGTTTATAATAGCTATTTTAGTTTCAAGTTCAGGCAATCCAATATCTGCAATAAGTCCCCATTCAAAACGACTTTGTAGTCTTTCTTCAAGTCCATTTATACTTTTTGGTGGTTTATCACTTGTTAAAACTATTTGTTTACCTGCAGAGTGAAGTTCGTTGAAGGTGTGAAAAAATTCTTCTTGAGTTTGTATCTTATTTGATAAAAATTGTGTATCATCAATAAGCAATATATCGCAACTTCTATATTTTTCTCTAAATCTTTCCATAGATTGATTTCTAAGGTTGTATGTAAAGTCATTCATAAATTGTTCAATAGTTGCGTATATAACAATTTTGCCATTTGCTTGGGAGTGATTTCCTATGGCATGTATAAGATGAGTTTTACCTAATCCTGTAGGTCCATAGATAAAAACTGGATTATACATAATTCCAGGTTTATCTGCAACAGATTTTGCAATAGTATAAGCATATTGGTTTGAACTTCCAACAACAAAACTGTCAAAAGTGTAAGATGGATTTAAAATTGTATTTTTAGCAGCTTTTTTTAATTCTATGTCAATTGAAACAGATTTTTTTTTGCTTGTGCTTATTTGGTTTTTTAGCATTATACTAATTGTAGGTTTGTTACCAGTTTTTACTTCGAAGAGATGAGCTATTTTTTGCGAATATTTTGTTTTAATCCAGTTTGCAATGAGTATATTTGGAGCAATAAAAACTTCATAATCAGATCTAGAGGCTTTTTCATGATATTTTAGTTGTTTAATATATCTAGTATATTCAATTTCAGAAATTTCTAATTTTAAAAGCTCTAAAACATTATCTGCTAACATTCAATATTCTCCTTTTTTAAGAACAAGTCCCTAAAAAATTCCTCTCACTAAAGCTTTTCCTTCGGAAAGAGTTTTTAATTTTTGATTTAAGTTAATCACATAGTGAATAAAATGTGAATAACTTCTTTATTTTAACTAAATTAGTCTAAAATTTATGTTAAACTACCGCATAAAGTAGTTATTCACTATGTGAACAAGATGTGAAAAGAGGATGATAAGTGACAATTTTAGGAATAGACCCAGGAACAAGAAATTGTGGTTATGCTATTATTAAAAAAGAGAAAAATAGTACGATTTTAATAGAAGCAGGTTTAATCAAAATAAAAGAGAAAACACTGCAGTACCAGGTAGTTGAGCTATGTGAAGGCTTAGATATTATTTTTGAAAACCATATTATTGATGAAGTATCAATAGAAGATATTTTTTATGCATTCAATCCAAAAACAGTGTTAAAATTGGCACAGTTTAGGGGTGCATTGAGTTTGAAGATTTTACAAGTTTTTGGAAACTTTCACGAATATACCGCACTTCAAGTAAAAAAAGCAGTAACTGGCAATGGAAAAGCAACAAAAGAACAAGTTGCTTTTATGGTTAAGAGAATTTTAGGAATTAAAAAAGAGATAAAACCTCTAGATATTACAGATGCTATTGCTATAGCTCTTACACATGCTCAGAGGTTAAGGGTTTAATAGAAAATAGGTATCTATGGTCAACTGGTAGTTCATTATAAAGTGCATGAGCTAAATCTCTTATTTCCCATAATGCTGACTTATCACTTCTTAGATTTAAAAAGTTTTGAAGACTTCTAGCATTTATAGTATAAGTCAATTCAGTTTTATAGCTTTCAGGAAGACAATACTTGGCTTTATCGTTACTTATGCCTTTGCTTAACACTATTCTAAGATTTTCAAGTGCTTTGATGCTCATCTCATTTACCATGGCTTCACTTGTCATTACTAGGTATTCTTCACCTCTATTAAAATCATTACATGTAAAGGGTTCTTCTTTTTTGAGTTCTTTAAGAGTATATCTAGTAGATTTGACACTAAGACTAGCCATGCGGTGACGAGCTAATTCTTGAAGTAAAGCCCTACTAATGCCTTTTATATAAAATGTATATACTAGATGTTCAAGCGTTGAAGCGTGTTTAAACTTGTTTCCAACACGGTCTATAAGTTCTTTGTCTTTTTCTCCACCACAATCACTCTTGTCAAAACTTTGCCAACAAGTTCTTATGGCACTTGCACAGACCTCTAGTGATGTGTGTTGTAATAATGTAATAATCATAATAAATAAGCCTCATATTTTATTGAGGCTTATTATATCTTTTATTGCTTTAATTGTAAAAGTGTATTTAAAATCTGATCTGATGTAGTAATTGTTTTAGCATTTGCTTGAAACCCTCTTTGAACAATAATAAGTTGTGTTAATGAACGAGATAGATCAACATTACTCATCTCCAAAGCACTAGCTCGGATAGAACCACGACCACCAACGGAGGCTTGTCCGATGATAGGATCACCTGAGTTGGATGTTTGGATAAAGGTATTCCCGCCATCACTCTCAAGCCCTTCATTGTTTGAAAATTTTGCCATGGCAACTTGTGCCAATCCAAAACTTCTTCCGTTAGTAAAAGTACCAATAAGAGTACCTGTCTCATCAACTCTAATGCCATCTAAATCACCACCAGCAAATCCATCTTGGTAAATACCAGAAGTGTTTGATGGAGAGTCATAACTTGTCATCCCATCAAATTGACTAGCTGTTCCAAAGTCTAGAGATATCGCTTGATTTGGAGTTGACCCATTGTTTGGTGTATAGCGTATAGTTGGTGGAGAGTAGGCTGAAAGTGAACCGTCAGATCCAAAGGTAATCTGACCTGTTATCATGTTTTCTGGAAATCCTACATCATTGATAACACCTGGTTGTGGAACAGATATAATCATATTCCATTGTGTTCCACCATCACTAGTAGAACCCACTTTTCTAAACTCTAGCCTTACAGTGTGTTTCGAGCCAAGTGAATCAAATACATCTATACTAGAAGCATGACTAGCTGCATAAATTGCTTGAGATGTTCTAATGTTGTTTCCAGAAGGAAGAGCTCCTTGTAGTGTTTTCATAGTTGTTGCAAAGCGGGTATTTTCACTTACTTTGTTTGTTGCATTGCTGTAGCCTGTAATGGTTAAATTTATATCATTATCATTAATTGTTAAAGTATTTGTTCCAACATTAACAGTTGTAGCAGTATTTGAAAAAGTTGTACCTGATGGAAGTGTTAGGCTTGAAACCCCAAGTGTAGTTAGTGTTAATACATCTCCATCAACTAATGCTTGTGGGGAAGTACTAGGATTTGGTACTGAGGCAACTCCATTAAGTGTATATGTTGTTCCTATAGGCAGAGTAGCAGGCCCACTAAGCGTTATAGTATCACCACCCGCAGCTAAAATTGATGTAGGAGGGAAGGATGTATCTTCGTTAAGAGCAGCACCAGCTGATGCTGTATTAACATAGGTTGAGCCAGCTGGAATTGTAGAAGCATTAGTTGGTGTAGATATGGAATTTAAATATGTTCCAGATGGAATTGTTACTCCAGCTGCAGGAGCTGTGTAAGTAAAACCATTAATTATATAAATTGCACCATCATTTAAAGTTGTATCTGCACCTAAAGTAACATTTTTTAGAACATTACCTAATGTAGTAGTATACCCACCAACAGGAGCAGTCTCAAATGCACCAGATGTTGTTAAATTTGCAGAAGTTAAAGTCCAGGCAGCTCCACTTGGATCTAATGCTGTTACAACATCACCATCATCTGCATTAAGAGCATCCCCTGTTGCATTGGTAACTTCAAATTGACCTGCACTGTTGACAATTATTTTTGTACCATCATTCCTATTTAATTCTATAGCAGCACTATTTGTCCAACCATTGCCTTTATAATCTGTTTTAAGTCTTGCATCTGTCTGCATAGCATTTCTTAAATCTTCTGTGGTATGAAAATTTCTTGCATCTGTTCTATTTATTGCTTGAGATGCTGAGTTGTCTGTGTAAGTATATTTGAAGGCTGTTACCACTTCTAGAGTAGAACCAGCTGCTATAAAACCAGTGCCATCAGTAGAATCAGCAACAACTTTTATATTTTTAGTTGCTTCTTCAGTGCCAAGTTGATTTGAATTCGTAAGTGTTATAGAACCTCCTGAAACAGTTGCCGCGACTCCTGTTTGAGAAGTATACTGATTGATTAGTCCTTGAAGACCAATCATATTGTCACGCTTTATATCTGAAGCAACAGTACTTGTAGATTGTGTTATATCGCCAGTAATTTGTGTACCATTTATTGTCATACTAACGGGTATAGTTGCAGCAGTTGATGAAACAGAATTGCTTACATATTTTGAATCAGCATAACTAACCCAAGCCCCTTGACCACTACTTAAAGAAAAAGACTCACCGCTGGTGTTGAAAAGAGATTTAAAATCTTCTCCTCGCTCAATCATATTTCTATCAACATCAAAAAGAGCATCAGGTGTTCCAATACCATTTTCATCATGAGGTAGTTCGGTGCTATCTTGTAAACCATTGCCATTTGTATCTACCCATCCATGATTTGAATCAAGTGAATATATTGCTGATTTATTTATAATCTTATCACCAGAGTTTAAGTTTGCTTTTAGAGAAATAAAGCTTGTGTCATTTGCAGGAGTTGTAAGTCCTGGTGGTATGGTTATATTTTGAATAGGGGTAGTAGAATCAACTTTATTTGTATCAGGATCTCTCATCCAGCCTTGAATGATATAGCCATTTCCATCTGTAAAATTACCTACTCCATCGAAAGTGAAATCACCATTACGAGAGTATTTATAAGTGTTTCCGCCATCAGGACTAACGACAAAAAATCCATCGCCTTCTATCGCAAGGTCAGTGTTTTTATCGGTAGTTTGAACAGAGCCCTGTTTAAAGATTTTTGTTACGGAACTTATTTGCGTTCCAAGCCCAATCTGCATAGAGTTTTTACCACCAAGCGCTCCTTGTGGAGCAGTTGCTATTTTGGCTGTCTGACTGAGCAAGTCAGAAAAATTTGCTCTTGAGTATTTAAAACCAGCTGTATTTACATTTGCTATATTGTTAGCTTCTACATCTAGTGCGATTTGGTGTGCTTGCATTCCGGAAACACCGGCCCAAAGTGATCTTAACATTTTTTAAATCCTTTCGTGGATAAGTATTATATTTGTTGTATCAAAGAAAAGCAAGAAGTGTTCCTACCTTTTCATGTTAATTGCATTTTTAATCATCTCATCACTAGTAGTGATACTTTTTGCACTTGCATCAAGTGCTTTTTGTGTTATTAATAGCTCGGTAAGAGCAGTATCATAAAATACATTACTACCTTCTAGTTTATGAGAGTTGATTTTTGCTCCTAAAAAGTTATTTCCGTTAGCATCTGTATAAAACAAAGGATCACCACTATTTGCAGATGCACTAAAAAGAGTTCCTGTAACATTTGATAAACCCTGGGAATTGTGAAAATGATATACAGCAATTTTTGCTACGGGGATACTTTTTCCGTTATCAAGTTCAGCAACAATATTTCCATTTCCATCCATGTTGTAAGCTTTTAAAAGACCAGGTAGCTCTCCGTTGTGTTGTTCTGATCGTGATTTGCTAAGATTTACACTGGAGACAAAACCTGTAAAACTGTTTGGTTCTCCTACATCTATATTTAATGCTGTGCCACTATTTGACATGGTTGGCATAGAAGAGTTTAGTAGTTTTCCGCTTCCTTCAAATTCTAAAAGTGCATTTTGAGAATCAACAATAGTATAAACTTTTTTTGCATTGGTATCAACTTTATATAAAGCAGGGTCATAGGTAGAACTTGGATTGTATGTTTCATAAAAAGAGTGTACTTGTATGATACCATCCCAAACACTACCACTTGCAGGCTGCGGAACTCTTTTTGTATAAGTCATATCTAAAATATCATTTTTGCCTTCAGGGGAGATAATTGTGGAAGTAAAGTGTTCAACATTTGGAATTTCTTGTACGGTTTGTAATTGTGCTTCTACGATGATAGGATTTGTTGTATCAAGCGTGCTGATATCTTTGTTTGTTACTATCCACTCTAGGCTAGCATCGAGCTTAGCACTTGTATGGACTTTTTTACCATTAATATCTATCATGGTAACTAAAACACTATCATTTTCCAAAGCAGACAGAACTTCAGGTGTATTTATAATTGCACCATCTATAGAAATTGTTTTATTTAAGGTATCAATTGTACTTATAACATCTCCACTATCTAAAAGTATATCAGTAGAGGCAATAGTTACCTCGGGATCTAGATTTGCTTGATAAGAAACTTCTGATGTTGCGACAGGAGGATAATACAAAATATCTGGAAGATTTATTTTAGACTGATTCGTCACTGAGCCTAGCGGTATGTCTCCTGTATCTATTATCTGATAGGGTGTGCCTAACTCTTGAGTATCTTTTGTATAATACTTGCCAATATCTTCTAGCGTATTTTGAGGAATTGCAGTTTGTGTTATATTATTTCCAAGTGTACCAAGCAGATAGTTTCCACTTTCATCTACCATGTCACCATTTTTGTCGACTCCAAATGCACCATTTCTTGTATATAAAGTTTCTCCGACCAAACTTTGAACTCCAAACCAACCTTTTCCACCAAGTGCCAAGTCAAAAGCTCTATCCGTGGTTTGAAAAACACCTTGAGTGCTTGTATTTAGTGTTGCTGCATCTGCTTTGCTTCCTTGTCCTAAATCATTTGAAGTCGAATCAAAATAGCTATCAGTTAGGGCAGTTGAGAACATTGTCGAAAATTCTGGAGTTTTTTCGATAAATCCAGTAGCGCCAATGTTTGCAATATTATTTGCCCATACATCAATGCCAAATTGTTGTGTTTTTACACCAGAAATGCCATTGTAAAATGAAGTATTCATTATAAATTCCTAAAAAAATTCTTTTATTAAACTCATGTCGACATAAGAAGAACCCAGTTTCATCTGTGCTTTTCCTTGGTCATACCTCACTGATTCAACAGGGTATATACCAAATTGAGTTTCTTGGGCTTTGCCATCAGCGTCTGTATAGTCGGCTTTAACGCTATAGAGTCCAGGAGAGGCTTGGTTTCCACTATCATCAGAACCATCCCATGCAAAGGCTAAAACACCATTTTTCCCAGCTTGCTCTGCTAAATCTACAGTCTTTACTGTGTTGCCGTTATTATCGCTGATAGTTAATGTTCCTGATTGAATTTCTTTTTCAAAATAGACTTCAAACTGTGCTGTGCCAGCCTCTGAAAGACTAACTGCATTTGAGCCAAGAGATGCCATCTTTCCTATTGCTGAAAGTGCACCCATATCCATACTACTTCCCAGCTGTGCTACTAGTTTTTCTATGGCTTTGTTTGTGTTGTCTGCTGATTCTAGTGTTGCAAGTTGTGAAGTCTGAGTGAGAATTTCTCCACTATCCATAGGGTCAGTTGGATCTTGGTATTGTAGCTCCGTTAAAAGAAGCTTCATAAAAGCATCGCTATCTAAAACCCCATTTGGATTTTGGACTACTTCTGTACTTGCCACACTTGTAGTATCTGTTGAACTTGTTATTGCTGTTGCCATAATATTATCCTTTTATATATATTGAGGGACGATAAGCTCTACACTTGTTGTCTCTTCTTCTAAATTTTCATCTTCAAAAAAGTTACTTGATTCTTTTGAAGATTTGCCATTTTGCTGATCTCTATTTTCTCTTTGATTTGAAAAATTCATATCCAAGTTTGTAAACCCCATGTTTACAAGAGAGTTTTTAAACTCAGCTTGATTTTGTGTGAAAAGTGTCATGGTATTTGTATTTGACGATATGTTTACATGTAGATTGTTTCCTCTACTTACTATAGTTACATCTACCTCACCTAGCCCTTTTGGATTAAGAGCTAATTGGACTCTCATAAAAGGTGGTTTATAGTTTTCTAGTTTTTCTTTAAAATCAGCTGCAAAACTACTAAAAGTTTCCCTTGTTGGATTTAATTGTTTTGAAGCTAAGGTATCAGTTTTGATTTGTGGTTTTAAATCAACTCTATTTGTAGAAGCTTCTGTTTTTGTGTCATTTTTTTCTTTTTTTTCTAATTTTGTATTTTCTGCTGATAATGATACCGCCACATTGTTTTTAGCAGTAGTCGTCTGTTTGTCTGTTTTTATACCTTGTAAGATATTTTCTACCATACTTTTTTTAGGGATATCTGCTTCTATTTTTACCTCATTTATTCTTGAAGTTTTTGGTCTTTTTATTTCATTATCAACCTTTACATGTAGGTCTTCTTTTATAACTTTTGTTTTAACTTCTTTTTGTTCCTCTTTAACTACTACTTTAGAAACTTCTTCTTGAGTTATTTTTACAGTTTTTTTGACCTCTTCAGTAGTTTTTGTAGCTACTACCACTTTTTTATCTTCTACAATCTTATCTTTTATAATCTCAATTTTATTATCTTTTGGAGCACTCATTATCTTTTCAAAGAGTGTTTGCTCTTTTTTAGTTTCTGTTTTTGGTTTTTCGATATTGTTTATAGATAAAATAGTTGGTTTTATTTCAATTTCTTTTTTTATTTCAACTAAATTTTTTTCATTTTTTAAAGCCTCTTTTTTAGGAGCTACAAAAAACTCTTCTTTAGCCAATATAGGAAAATCTTTTTTTATAGTTTCAAAGTCTAGTTTTTTTACAGAAATTTTTTCCAATCCCAAATCATACTTTTGCGATAGTTTTAAAAGATCGGTTATATTATTTACACTTTTTAACTCTTTTAGAGCAGTCTCACTATTTATTAGTTTCTCAAGTTTATTTGAAAGAGAAGGAAAAGATGAGGTTTTGGTGTCCGGATTTTTTAGCAAAGAGATAATTTTGAGTAAATCTTCTAAAAGATGATTGTCTAAAGACTTTTGTTCAGTTTTAGTATCCAAATCAATTTTTATATTTTCTTTATCATCTGAGCTTTTTAACAATAGTTTACTATCTTCTTTTGTAGTACCCATAGACTCTTTTATATGATTTAGAACAACAGAGAAGAAGTCATTTGTAGATGTTTTTTTATCACCATCAATCACAGTTTCTTTGGCTTCTTTAACACTAGGTTTTACTTTAGCTACATTAACACCAGTTGATATGGTAAATATCTCTTTCATAACTTGCCTTTAGAAATTTATATATAATATCAAGCAAAAGATGTTCCACCTCTTACATGTAGATATTTTAAGAAAATTTAGATATAATATCCACCTTATAAAATAAAGAAACCCTAATAAAAAATAAAAGATATTTTTTTCACTATAGTGAGAGATATTTTTGATGGGCTTCGCCCATTAAAAAGGAGAAATAAAATGGATATGAATTTTAAAAATATTGCAGTTATTGCACACGTTGATCACGGTAAAACTACACTAGTTGATGAATTACTAAAACAATCTGGTACATTTGATGCGCACACTCAAACAAGTGAGCGCATGATGGATAGTAATGATTTAGAAAAAGAGAGAGGGATTACTATTCTCTCTAAAAATACAGCTATTCACTACAAGGGTACAAAAATCAATATTATTGACACCCCTGGTCACGCTGATTTTGGTGGTGAAGTCGAGCGTGTTTTGAAGATGGTTGATGGTGTTCTTCTTCTTGTAGATGCTTATGAGGGTGTTATGCCTCAAACTAAGTTTGTTGTAAAAAAAGCACTTTCAATTGGACTTCGTCCGATTATAGTTATAAATAAGATAGACAAAGACTCAGCTAATCCAGAGCGTGTTATAGACGAGCTTTTTGACCTTTTTATTGCGCTTGATGCGACCGAAGAGCAGCTAGAATTCCCTATAATTTATGCAGCAGCACGCGATGGTTATGCAAAGTACAATATGGAAGATCCAGATGACAATCTAGTGCCTCTTTTTGATACTATTTTAAAACATGTTCCAAGTCCAACAGGTTCATCTGAAAATCCACTTCAACTTCAAGTTTTTACGCTTGATTATGATAATTATGTTGGAAAAATTGGAATTGCTAGAATCTTCAACGGAATTGTAAAAAAGAACCAAAATGTTATGTTGGCAAAAGCTGATGGAGAACAACTAAAAGGTCGTATTTCAAAACTAATTGGTTTTAATGGACTTGAAAGAGTTGATATTGATGAGGCTGCAAGTGGAGATATTGTGGCGATTGCTGGATTTGAAACACTTGATGTTGGAGATAGTATTGTTGATCCAAACAACCCAATACCTCTTGATCCATTGCACATAGAAGAGCCTACGCTCTCTGTTGTATTTGCTGTAAATGATTCTCCGCTTGCTGGACTTGAAGGAAAGTATGTAACTTCAAACAAGCTTGATGAGAGATTTGAAAGCGAGATGAAAACAAATATCGCGATGAGATATGACAATGCAGGAGAAGGAAAGTTTAAAGTAAGTGGTCGTGGTGAACTTCAGATAACTATCTTAGCTGAAAATATGAGAAGAGAAGGTTTTGAATTTAGTCTTGGTCGTCCAGAAGTAATCATCAAAGAAGAAAATGGTGTTAAACTAGAGCCTTATGAGCACCTAGTCGTAGATGTTCCCGACGAGTTTACTGGCGTAGTTATAGAAAAGCTTGGTAAGAAAAAAGCTCAAATGACAACTATGAGTCCAACTGGGGATGGTCAGACAAGAATAGAGTTTGAAATTCCAGCTCGTGGGCTTATCGGTTTTCGTGGACAATTTTTGACTGATACAAAAGGTGAGGGTGTTATGAATCACTCATTTTTAGATTTTAGACCACATAGTGGTGGTGTTGAACATCGTAAAAATGGGGCATTGGTTTCTATGGAAAATGGTGTAGCTGTTGGTTATTCACTATTTAATCTACAAGAAAGAGGGTCAATGTTTGTTGAACCTCAAACAAAAGTCTATATCGGTATGGTTTTAGGTGAACATGCTCGTCCAAATGATTTAGATGTAAATCCTATTAAAGGAAAGCAACTATCAAATGTTCGAAGTAGTGGAGCTGATGAAGCAATTAAACTTGTTCCACCTCGCCAAATGAACTTAGAAGCGGCACTAGAGTGGATTGAAAATGATGAGTTAGTAGAAGTAACTCCTATTGGAATCCGTATTAGAAAACGCGAACTTGATGCTACTATGAGAAAAAGGGCAACAAAAAAAGAAAAATCTTAGACTTTATAAGAATTCTTTTACTATAAAGCCTCTACATGTAAACGGTTGCATGCAGAGGCTTTATACCTATCAATATTATGTTCATAATTCTTCTGTATATCTTTCTTCTCTCGAAAAAAACAAGTAGACCTCTTTAGCCATCCTTAATATTATTAGTAGTTCTAAAAATAGCGAATGTTTATTTAACAAAATATAGTATACTATCACTACAATAAAAGGATAGAAATTGAATATTATTTTGAAAATTACCGCAGTAGTTATTTTTTTAGTGGCAGTGACATACTTAATTGTAAGCACATTTTTCATGAGTGGTGACAAGGCAAATACCACATTTGATGGTTTTGGTAATATGGTTTCACCAACTAGTAGAACAAATACAACAAGTAAAGACGAATTAGAAGTAAATATAGATAAAGTTTTGATAAATATGCATTCTGGTTATTATAAATATATGAAGGCAGATATGGCTTTTAAAATGAAAGATACAGCAAATAAAGATGCTTTAGTTGAGCAAATGTCTGATATCAGAAATACAATACTTCACTTTTCTTCCAATCAGGATAGTAATAAATTGGCAACTCCTGAAGGAAAGCAACAGTACAAGAAGGACTTAATAGACCTCATATATGAATCTTACGGTTTATCTATAGAGGATATATATTTTAGGGATTTTGTTTTAGCTCAGTAACTTTGAAAAGTGCTATAAAAGATAAGAAAGCCATAAAACTAGCATATAAGTAGAGATAATCCCCATAGAAATAACCAGCTAGTAGAGCACCTATAAATCCACCTAATCCAAAAGAAAATCCATAGTAAAATTGAGCTGCTAGTTGTTTATTTTTATAGACACTATATAAAAGGCTAATAGCAACGGTATGGTGGAGTGCAAATGAGACTGCATGAAAAGATTGTGCTATAAAAGAGACAAGAAGAGATGATGGAAATAAAAACAGCAAAAGCCATCTTATGATGGTAACAAACACAGAAAACTTTAAAATTTTTAGTAGGTTTAGTTTTAGAAGTGGTGCTTGAAAATAGAAGAACAATATCTCACAAATTACACCAAATGCCCATAGGTAACTAACTAGTTCTAAACTCATTCCTCTTTGTGTTTCATATATAGTGAAAAAGTTGTAAAATGTTCCAAAGCTTATTTGCATAAAAAATAGGCTTATCCACAAGTAGAGCATTTTTTTCAGTTCAAACTTTTCATCATTATCATCATTTTTTGTCTGTTTTTTAAAATCATCATTTTTGTAGGTAATTGCAAGACCAAATGCAAGGGTAACAACAATAAAGAAAAGATAAAAATTAAGACCAACAATATAATTGTCTAACTCTCTTGCTAAAACAATACCTAAAATCATAAAACCAAGAGAACCAAATAGTCTTGACCTGCCAAATTTCTTTTTACCGAGGTGTTCCATAGCATATGTCTCTATATATGGTAAAATTAGACCTCCAGCGGTACCAATTATAATATTTGGAATCATAAAGAGATAAAAATTTTCTATTGTTACATAAAAGAGAATAGTTCCTATAAGTATAGATATAAGCGCTATATAAAAAACTTTTTTGTCTAGTTTTATATGTTTTAAAAAAAGAAATGGGACAATAAAACGCATAAGTGGAGCAAGTGCAAAAATAATCCCGATTTGCATCGTGCTGTAGCCAACCATTTGCAACATTTTAGGCATAAAAATTACATATATAGCAGTAACACTAAAGTAAGAGAAGAAGAAAGCAGAGATTTTAAAGAAAATCATTAATCTTCAATTTGAATAAGCATAGTTCCTGATATAAGGTCATGTAGTGTTTTTTTATCTTTTCTAGTGATAGCTAAAAAAAGACCAAAAACAAGCATGGCTGATGGTATAAATGCAAAGTATCTAACTAATAATTTAAAAAGATTAGGTCTTTGCAAGTTTTGATCTACTAGTTTTATACTGTAGGCTTTGTATCCAGGAGTTTGACCTTTAACAAACCAAAAGCCAACTATTATAAAAAAATGAGGGACAAATATATACATCCAGCCAGCAATCATATGTTCTGCAAACTCTTCACGAGAGCCCATTATAAGATAAAAAACTACATACATTAGAGGCATCAAAAGCATAAAAGTATCAGTTATAAATGCTTTAACTCTATAAACGAGAGGAGCGATAATAAAAGAGGGAATATTTAGCTTTTTTGGAGGAGTTTTCCCCTGCTTTATATCTCTCCATCTAGCCATATCGTCTAATTTCCTCTACTGCCAGGCTTGAAAGCTTTGCTTCCATTTGCGCATAGTGGGCAGTTGTTTTCATCGTAAACATTAAATTCAAAATCACCAAGAGCAAAAAATGGAACATCATTTGGAAGTTTACATGTAGGCTTTGCTACCATATCACTACCTTTTCTTTTACAAAAACCACGGTTTGCAAGAGCAGCAAATGCGACAATCTCTCCACCTTGTTTTTCAACTTGTGATGCAGCTTCAAGAACTGAACCACCTGTAGTGATAATGTCTTCACACATAAGAACCTTTTCGCCCTTTTTTACTTCAAATCCGCGTCTTATAGTCATAACTTTTTCTACTCTCTCGGCAAATATAAATCTAACACCAAGAGCACGAGCAAGTTCATAACCAGCAAGGATACCACCAAGAGCAGGTGAGCATACTGTGTCTACATGCAAGCCACTTTTTTTAATCATATTTGCCAATTTTGATGCTAAAAATCCTGCTACTTTTGGGTCTTCTAAGACTTTTGCAGATTGAAGATAAAATTGTGAGTGCTTACCACTGCTTAATAAGAAATGTCCTTCAAGGTATGCATCTGCATCTCTATATATTTTTTCTAAATTCATTATATCTTCAGTAACTCAGCTTCTTTAGCCTTGACTAAAGACTCAACACTAGCAACAGCAGTATCAGTTATCTTTTGTACTTCATCATAGGCTTTTTTTGCCTCATCTTCACTAAGTTCTTTAGCTTTTTCAAGCTTTTTAATCTCGTCATTAGCATCTTTTCTTATATTTCTCATAGATACTTTTGATTTTTCACCCATCACTTTTGCTTGTTTTGCATTTTTAGCTCTTTGCTCACTTGTCATTGGTGGAAAATAGAGCTGGATTGACTCTCCATTATTATTAGGATTTACTCCTATATTGGCTTCTGCGATAGCTCTCTCAACATCTTTTAAAAGGTTCTTCTCCCAAGGAGATACATTGATAGTAGTCGCATCACTTGCTAATACGGTTGCAACTTGATTTAGTGCGGTAAGAGTTCCATAATAGTCAACTTTTACATTATCTAGTATAGAAGTTGATACTGCTCCACTTCTTATTGTTATGAAGTCTTTTTTTAAAGAGGCAAGAGTCTTTTCTACGTGTTCTTCTTGATTAAGATAAATCTCATCTAGTTCCATATTTGTCCTTTATTAATAGTTTTGTTGATATTTTATCACCTACTCGTACAATTACACGAGATCTTTTGTTTACTAGTTTTTTATTTAGCTTTATGTCAAAATCACCATTTTTTAGTTTGGTTTGCATCCATCCGTGACCAGTAATATACAATGCACCTTTAACGGATTTTTCGTTTGTCTTTACATGTAGAGATGTAAGTATCTTGTTTTGAGGAAAGATTTTTGGCTCTATCCACTTCGCATCTAATGCTTTATATCTAAGATCTAATTTTAGGTTACTTTTACCTACCAATGCTGTTCTATCTAAATCATAAATATCACTAAAACTAGATACCGCACCCATATTTTGATTAATTATAGCATCAAATCCATAAGATTTCGCAATTTTTTTAACCCTTTGACTATACTCCCCATAAGGATAGGTAAAAACTTTTGGTGCAATACCTAGGTGTTTTTGAAAAAGTTTTAAACCTTTTTTAAAGTCTTCTTTTATCTCATCATCGCTTAAGTATGTCATATGTTTATGTGCGTATGAGTGAAACTCTAGACTTCCATATTTTTTTATCTCTCTAAGCTCCTGCCAGCTGAGATAGTCAGGATATTTTCTTTGTGTAGCTTCTACATAAACAAACATTGAAAAAGGGTAATTGTATTGCTTAAATATATCTAACCCGTTTGTATAAAAACTTTTAAAGTTATCATCTATAGTTAGAACAATCCAATTATCTGGAATATCTCTTTTTTCCTTCAAGGCAGATATCAACTCTCTTAAAGGGACCACCTTGTACCCAGCATTTTTAAAGTATGTAAAGTCTTTTTTGAGTTCGTCTATTGTGGTATTAGTTGTTGGATATCTACTATCGCCAAATCTATGATAAACAAACAGATGAGCATCTGCCCATAGTGTTACCATAGCAAGAAGCGATAGCAAAAAGAATTTCATCTTTTAATTAGTTAGCTTTTGGAGCAGATGGTGCACTTGGAGTTTTTGGTAACTCTGTGTTTTTTGGAACAACAGATTTTTCTACTTTAATGTCTTCTGCGATAGATACATTTTTTTCTTGGTTATAAAAATATCCCAATGCCAAAGTGTTTGCTACAAAAACTATTCCCATTACAAATGTAAATTTAGCCATAAAACCAGCAGGTCCTTTTGCTCCAAATAGCGACTCATTACTTCCGCTATAAGCTCCTAGACCTATAGATGAACTTTTTTGTAAAAGCACTGCTATAGTTAAAACAGCAGTTAATATAAATTGTGAGACCAATAAGATTCCGGTCATTCTCAATGTCCTTTTAGTAAATTTTTAGTATAATTCCGATTAACCGTTGCATTATACCCAAAAATATTAAAATATAGGTAAAAAAGATATTGAAGCATATAAAAGAATTTTCAAGACAATCAAGCAATTATGAAAAAAGTAATATTATTCAAAAACAAGTAGCGTCCCATTTGCTTAGCAAGATAAGAAACTGTCCAAAAAAAATATTGGATTTAGGCTGTGGAACTGGGGATATAAATAAAAAGATTAACTGGAAGTATGATAAATTTATTGGCGTTGATAGTGCAAAAGGGATGTGTGAAAAACACCCTAAAAGCAGATATATATCAGTACTAAATAGAGATTTTGAAGATTTAGCTTTTCAAAAAGAAATTTTTTCTAACGCTCCATTTGATTTAGTTATCTCATCATCAGCCATGCAGTGGGCAAAAGATATAGAAGGACTCATAAAATTTACTTCTACTTTAACGAAAAATATCGCATTTTCCATCTTTACATGTAAGACTTTCGAGGACATATATAGTATAAGCGGTTTAAAAACTTTTTTACCAGAGGCACAAGAGCTTATAAATATATCAAAAAAGTACTTTGACATACAGTATGAAATAAAAACATATAGACTCGAATTTGAAGACAATATATCAAAATTTAGGTATATAAAAAGAAGTGGCGTTAGTGGGGGAGAGAAAAAACTAACTATTACTGAAACAAAAAAACTCATAGAAGAGTATCCTCATAACTATTTGGAATTTGAAGTAGTTTTTATATATAGATAATGTTAAATAATATAGATTATAATAATAAAAAATAATTAACCTTTTATTTTATGAAAATTATTTTTATTGATATAATCCAACAAAGCCCACAATTATAAGCTTATCAAACGATTATTATTATATAAAATTCTAATTATAGATAATAATTGCTTATATTTCTTAGATTTCTTAAGGAAAATAATTAGTTAATTAAGTGATATTTTAGTTACTTTCAATAAATATATGAAAAAAAAGTAAAATTAAATATACTTTTTAACAAGTAATTATAAATTTTTTTTATTTTTTACAAAAAAAATAATCCCCAAATTTAGGGCTTCTTCGCAACACAGGATATATAATTTTTACTTATATATTTTTCTCTAAGTTTTATGTAAGAATATATATCTACAATATAACTCATAGATATAAGTTAAAGTTGAATAATTTATATTTAAGCTTAAAACTTAAAACGAGTAGAAGGAGAAGTGATGAAAGTAGAGATTTCTCGTAGGAGATTTCTTCAAAGTGGTATTGCCTTGAGTATTGCAGGTGGAGTTAGTATGAGTCCATCAGCAGTTATGGCAAGTGCTACAGAACCAGAAGATATCGGAAAAACGAAGATAGTGGCTACGCTATGTGAAATGTGTGTGAATAAATGTGCAGTATATGCACATGTAAGAAATGGGATAATAGAAAAGCTAGATCCAAATCCTTATTTTCCAAAATCAAGGAATATGTTATGCCCTAGAGGTAATTCTGGGTTAGCATCGATATATGATGCAGATCGCTTAAAGTACCCATTAATAAGAGATGGAGAAAAGGGTAGTGGAAAATTTAGACGTGCTTCTTGGGAAGAAGCATATGAATACATAGGTGAAAAATTAACCAAAATTTTAGATGAAGAGAAGGATAATCGCTCTACTGTAGCCTTTTGTGCAGGAGAAGGGATGGCAGAGCATACATTTAAAAACTTTTATTCTGGTTTTGGATCATCACATTTTTTAAATCACGCGAGTTTGTGTCTTGCAACAACAGTTTCAGGCTATTCCTTAACTATAGGTGGATATGGGCAGGCTGATCTTGAAAATGCAAATTACGTGATTATGGCTGGGGCAAATAGGGCTGAAGCTATAATTACTCCAGATTCTATGGATTTTTTTAAAAGAACAAAAGGACGAGGAGCCAAGCTTGTAACTGTTGATCCTAGATTTACAAATACAGCAGCTAAAAGTGATAAGTGGCTAGGTGTAAAAGTAGGAACAGACTTAGCATTTGTTTTGGCTCTCACTTATGTTGTTATAAAAGAAAATATTTATAATAAAGATTTTGTAGAAAAGCATTTTAATGATTTTGCAACATATAAAAAGCATATACTAGACAATGAATACACTCCTGCATGGGCTGAAAAAATCACTGGTATTGAAGCTGACGATATTTATGAAGTTGCAAGAGACTTTATGAAGCATGCACCACAATCTATTTATTATCAAGGACGCAGAACAACTTGGAGTAAAAATGATTTTCAATTAAGACGTGCTCAAGCATTGTTTTCTGCACTAGGTGGAGGTGTTGATATAAAAGGTGGTATCTGTTTTGGTAAAAAAATCCCTATGGCGGGACATGAAATTCCATCTCCAATTTATGATCAAGCAGGTTCGAGAATAGATAGCACTGAAGCAGCTGTTGTTGGTGGAAGTGGTACATGGGTTGGATTTAGAAATAAAGTGCTAGAAGGTAGAGCAGAGTATCCAATCAGAGCTCTTTTTAATTATAAACATAACCCAATGCAAAATATGCCAAATAGTAAAAAAACAGAAGAGTTTTTAAAGAGGCTTGATCTTGTTGTGACTATAGATACAATGCCAAGTGATACTGTAATTTTAAGTGATGTAATTCTTCCAGAATGTACTTATCTTGAGAGAACAGATCCAGCTAAAGTATATGGCGGAATTGAGCCTGCTATTGTTCAAAGAAATAAAGTAGTGAATCCAATGTATGAGAGTAAACCAATCATTGAAATAATGAAAGGATTAACTGAAAAAATCTCAAAACCACTATTTGAAATTACTAAAAAGTATGATGAAGAAGTTCAAGATACCATAAAAGAGGATGGCGAAGAGGCAGTTTATGCTGAGTTTGATTTAACAAAAGCTTTTGAAAAGACTCAAAAAGAGTTAAATGAGCATGCTGTTGCACAATATGCCGGAGCAGCTGAAACACTAAATGAAAAAGGTGTTTTTTATCCTAATATGGACAAATGGTTTAAAAAAATAAATGTAAATGAGTACGAATATTATCCAGAGAGTGAAAAAGCATATTCTGTAAGAAATGGAAAACTAAAAACTCCTTCAGGAAAGGTAGAATGCAATCTTAGTTCGCTAACAAAGCGCGGTATTGATGCTATGCCAGTTTGGAAAAAAGAGTATGAGATGATTATCCCTGAAGGACAATTTAGATTTGTGACAGGTCGTCATGCTCAATTTACTCAATCAGGCACATCAAACAATAGCATGCTTTTAGATTTGGTTCCAACAAATTATTTATGGATTAATAAAAGAGTAGCAGCAAGAATGGGTATAAAATTTGGCGATGAATTAGAAGTTGCTAGCAAGGCAGGTAAAACTAAAATTAAGGCATATCCAACAGAAAAAATAGGTTTAGATACTGTATTTTTTGTGCATGGTTTTGGAAACTATTCCGAAGACCTAACTTTAGCATACAATAATGGTGGTAGAGATTCTAGTATTATAGAAGATTCTATTGAACCTATGCATGGTGCAACATGTCTGCACGATACTCTCGTAGAAATTAGAAAGGTTTAACAATGGCACGTTATGGAATGGCATTAGACTATAAAAGTTGTATAAATTGTCGTGCGTGCGAGACTGCATGCAAGGCAGAAAATGGGGTTCTACCAGGTCGTGATAATTACAGAATCTGGGTAGGACAAAAAGAGATTGAGGGAGAATACCCAAAACTATCTATTTCATCGTTGACTTATCAGCCAAGTCAGTGTCAGCATTGTGATAATGCACCTTGTCAGCAAGTGTGCCCAACAAATGCAACATATTATGATGAAAACAGAGTTGTTAGAGTTGACCCTGAGAAGTGTATACTTTGTACTTACTGTATTAACGCTTGTCCTTATGATGCAAGATATGTTGATGATAGAACAGTTACGGTTGATAAATGTAACTTCTGTTCAGATACAAGACTAGCAAATGGTGAAACAACCACAGCATGTCAAGCAACATGTCCTACAAAAGTTAGAACTTTTGGTGACTTAGATGACCCTAATAGTGATATATCACAACTTTTAGAAAAGCGTGAGTATAGGCAAATAAAAGAACACCTTGGTACTAAACCAAAACTGTTCTATCTACTATAAGAAGGTAAATAATGAACTTATCTATTAAAAATTTAATAACATTTAGGAGAACACCACTAAATCTTTTAGTGGCAGTTACGGGAGCTTTACTATTGGCTGCTTTTGTAGCAGGAGCAGTAGTATATTTTTTACATGGACACCATGCATTTAATGTAACAAGACAACACCCATGGGGTTTGCTAATAGCCATGTACGTGTTTTTTGTTGTATCTAGTACTGGTCTTTGCATTATTTCTTCAATTGGTCATGTATTTGGTGTTAAAGAGTTTCAGCAAATTGGAAAACGTGCAATTGCAGGTGCAATTGTAACTATTATTTCGGGATTTGCAGTAATAGCTCTTGAGATTGGACACCCAATAACAATGCTGATATATAATGTGCTAACACCTGGTCTAACTTCTGCTATCTGGTGGATGGGTACGCTTTATGGTATTTATCTGTGTTTTATTATGCTTGAGTTTTTTTTCCTAACAATAAAAATAAATCACAAATGGTCTAAAATATTTGGTATAGGTGGACTTCTCTCAGGTCTTGCTGCTCACTCAAACTTAGGAGCAGTTTTTGGGTTTTTGATTTCGCGTCCAACAGCAAATGGTGTATTTTATCCAGTCTATTTTATCCTCTCAGCGATGATTACAGGTTGTTATCTAATTTATATTATATATGGGTTTAAGTATAGAAATAATTACCCTGAACCTTTAAGAGTTATGTTTGTAAAATTAAATAAAATTTTAGGGATGTTGCTTGGAATTCTTATATTTTTTGAAGCTTGGAAAATTTTAACAGCACTTTATGGAACAATGCCAGAGCGTGCAGAAACAATTATGTATGCAGTTACTAGCCCAAATTTTATTATAGGGGAACTACTTTTAGGTATGTTGATTCCTTTCTTTATTATCTTGTTTAGTAATGGACAAGCAGTTAAGCCAATGGTATATGCCTCTTTAACTGGCATGATAGGTATATTTTTTATGAGATATGATTTAGTCCATGATACTCTAGTATATCCTATGACAATGCTAAAAAGAAGCGAGTATCAGCTTCCTCCAACTTTATTACACTATTTTCCATCTCCAACAGAGATGGCTATAGGCTTTGGAGGCATCGGTATAACAATACTTGGACTATATATTATGGAAAAAGTTTTTAATTTAGATCCAGATTCTGAAGATTAATTATATGAAAGGAGAATAGAGCAATGAAGAAACTAATAACACTAGTTTTTGCAGTTGTAGTTGGTTTGAGTTTTGTTAGTACAGTGTCATTTGCTGGTGCTGCTAAGGGTCAGAAGATTTTCATCAAAAAAATGAAGAAACCTTGTGGTTTTAGTGGTGGAGTAATGGCAAAAAAACATACCCAAAATGAGTGGAAAGCACTTTTAGATGCTGGAACACTAAATGATGAGTTGATTAAGTTTTGCCCTAAAGCTAAACCACTCAAAAAGAAGTATGTATCTCATGTATATGACTTTTTATACAATTATGCTAGTGATAGTGGTAACGTACCATCTTGTTAACTCTATAGGCAACAGGTAGTTGCTCACATAATAGCAGTTTTAATACAGCAATTAAAGAGGGATAAATTCCCTCTTTTGATACAAAAACTATACTTTTTTGAATTTATAATAAAAAAAACTTTACTTTTTATCCAAAAAAACTCAAAATATGAAATTTTTTTATCTTTTTTAAACCTCCTTGCTACAGTCCTTTAGTCAATAAATATATAAATTTTTCTTATAGTAAATAATTTCTTAATAATCTTATAAAGAAACTATCCCTACAATTATGTTATTGAAACTTATAATTTAGTTTATGCTATCTTATAGGATATAAAAGGAGAAGAAGATATGAAAGTTGAAATATCAAGAAGAAGGTTTCTCCAAGGTAGTGTTGCTCTTAGTGTTCTTGGCGGAACAACTATTAGTGCTACAAATATCTTGGCAGAGAGTTCTAAAAAATCAGACTTAAGCAATGTGCTTGTAAAAAAAGTACCTACTTTGTGTGAAATGTGTGTAAATAAATGTGCAGCTATTGCCCAAGTAAAAAATGGCATAGTTACTAAACTAGATCCAAATCCATATTTCCCAAAATCAAAAAATATGTTATGTGCGAGGGGAGATGCAGGAATTCATGCTCTTTATGATCCAGACAGATTAAAATACCCACTCATAAGAACAGGTGAAAGAGGAGATGGAAAATATAGGCGAGCTACTTGGGACGAAGCCAATGAATTTATCAAAGAGAAATTAGTTAAGATTTTAGACGAAGAGAAAGATAATCGCTCAAGCATAGGTTATTGTGCTGGTGAAGGTATGGCAGAACATACATATAAAACATTTATGGCAGATAAATTTGGTTCAACAAATTTTGTAAATCATGCTTCAATTTGTCTTCAAACAACGGTTTCTGGATATGCTCTTACTATCGGAGGATATGGACAAGCAGATTTAGACAATGCGAAATATGTTATTATGGGTGGTGCAAATCGTGCCGAAGCAATTATCACACCTGATACTATGGATTTGTTTAAAAGAACTAGAGGAAGAGGAGCAAAGTTAGTTGTTGTAGATCCTAGGTTTACAAATACTGCCGCTCATGCAGATGACTATCTTGCTATCAAACCTGGAACTGATTTAGCTTTTGTTTTAGCACTTACGCATCAAGCGATTATTAATCAGACATATGATAGAACTTATGTAAAAAATAACTTCTCTGGTTTTGAAGAATATAAAAAACATATATTAGAGAATGAGTATACTCCTGAATGGGCAGAAGCAGTTACTGGAATACCAGCAAAAGATATTTGCCGTATCTCGTCCGAATTTATGACACATGCTCCTCAATCAATATATTATCAAGGTCGTCGTTCTACTTTTGCAAAAAATGATTTTCAACTAAGACGTGCTCAAGCAATTTTTACTGCCCTTGGTGGTGGTATCGATGTTAAGGGTGGGATAGTATTTGGTAAAAAACTACCTTTAGCTTCGCATGAAGTAAATATGCCTATGTATGCAAACGCACAGGAACGCATAGAGAAAGATGCAGCTGCAATCATAGGAGCAAGTGGATCTTGGATTGCGTGGAGAAATATGATAGCAGAAGGCAAGACACCTTACCCTATAAGAGGACTTTTCGTGTATAAGCAAAATCCTATGCTTTCTGTACCAAATACAGCAAAAACAAAAAAGATGTTGGAAAAACTAGATTTAGTAGTTGTTATTGACACCATGCCTAGTGATACAGCAATGATGGCAGATGTTATACTTCCAGAGTGTACTTACCTAGAGAGAGAAGATCCTGTAAAATCATTTCCAGGAGTGGAACCATCTATAGCGTTACGCCAAAAAATCATTGACCCGATGTATGAAACTAAACCTGTAATAGAGATTATGAAGGGACTCTCAGAGAAGCTTTCAAAACCATTATGGGAAATCACTAAAAAATACGATGAAGATGTTCAAGAAGAACTTGCGGATCTTGAAAAAGGTACTACAGAAGAAGAATATTATGAAGAAAATGGTTTTAACCTAGCAGATGCATTCGAAGAGACACAAGAAGAAATAAACAAACATATGTTTGCATCAAAATATGGTGAAAAAGCGTGGCAAGATCTTCGTAAAAATGGTGTTTTTTATCCTGAGATGTTAGAAAGTTTTGAGAAGATAGATAATAATAGTTTTAGATACTATAAAGAGCATGACAAGAGTTATACCGTTGTTAAAATGGAGGATAAATGTTCGTTAGAAGAGATAGATACTTGTGTTAATCCAAAAGATATAGCACAAATGAAAAGAAAATTTTCTACTTCAACTAAAAAAATAGCGTGCTTTTTAACCAGTATGGAGAAAAAAGGCATTGCTCCTATGCCAACATGGGTTGATGCTGATTATGTTCATGTACCAGAAGGAAAGTTTAAGTTTATAAGTGGACGACATGCACAATTCACTCAAAATGGAACACAAAACAATATTATGCTGCTAGAACTTATGCGTGAAAATTATATATGGATTAACGACAAAGAAGCAAAAGAAAAAGGCATAGGGTTTGGTGATGAGGTAGAAGTAGCAAGTAGTGTGGGAAAAGTGACAATAAAGGCTTACCCGACACCAAAAATTGTCCCCAATGTCGTTTTTTATATACATGGATTTGGTGCAAAATCAACAGGCTTAACATTTGCTCATAGAAATGGTGCGAGTGATAATGAAATAATTGAAGATAGAATAGAGCCAGTTTTTGGTAGTGCAATTATGCATGACACTATCGTATCAGTAAGAAAGGTTTGATTATGAAAAATTCTACGCAAAACATAAGCTTAGACTTATTCGAGTTAAAAAATGTAGTAATGAGTTCCACAGAAGTTTCTACTTCGTGCTTCAGTCGCGAGGAATTTAACTCGGACTTGTTTGAGTTAAAGGGGGCAGTAAAATGAATTACGCAATGGCACTCAATTATCAAAATTGTATAAATTGTAAAGCATGCGAGACTGCATGTAAAGAAGAAAATGGAGTTCAGCTTGGAGCTGATAAACAACGTATTTGGGTTGGTATAACTGAAGGAACAATATTTGGAAAACCATATTTAAATCTTTATCCTTCACAATGCAACCATTGTATAGATGCACCATGTGTTAGCGTTTGTCCTACAAATGCAAGTCATTATGTTGAAGGAGGGATAGTTAAAGTAGATCCTAGCAAATGTATTTTGTGTAAAGGTTGTATGGAGGCTTGTCCTTATGATGCTAGATTTGTAGATGATACTATGGTCGCAGTAGATAAATGTACTTTTTGTGACCATCGAATAGATGAGTATGGTACAACAGCTTGCCAAGCAACATGTCCAACAAAAGTAAGACTTTTTGGTGATTTGGACGATGAATTGAGCGATATAGTTAAGTTACTAAAAGAGAAGAAATTTTTCTTTCAAAAAGAGGAAGCTGGAACATTGCCAAAACTATTTTATATAGTACCAGATGATGAAGCTTATGCTAGACAAAGTATTTCTCATAAAACAAAAATACATACTTGGGCTGATTTTAAGACAAAGTATGATGTGGCAAGAGATAAAAGGAGTACAGAATGGAAAATATAGAGATTTTAGGTCTTGAGATAAATAGAGTTAGTATATTTGGTCTTTTATTTAACAAGGTAATGCTTCTAGCATATGCTTTATTGGGACTTGCTTTTTTTGGGATATATGAAATTATTGACATTAGATACTTTAGTGAAGCGGCAAATGCTCATGCTTCAGGATTGGATCCAACAAGCCCAGAATTAAAAGAGGCTATGAGATTAGCTGTTTTTGGAACTGTTGGAGAAGTCAATAGAGAGACACCTTGGACGCTTTTTATTGTTAATTATATGTATATGATTTATACAGGAAGCGGAGTTATATTTTTAGTAGCTCTTGCAGAGCTTATGAAATTTCATATTGTAGAAAAAGTAGCTGCTGCTTTTATGGTTGCAGGAATTTCAATGGTTTTTGCTGGATTGTTTACTATAGCTACTGATTTAAATATTTTAAATATGACAAGTATGTTTACTTCTCCCAATATGAATGCAGGTATGTGGTTAATGCTACCACTTTATAGTGTATATATTCCTTTTGTACTCTTTGAAATATATTTAATATTGACTAAAAAAAGAGAATTAGCAAGAAGATTGGCTCTACCTATTTTGGTTTTAAGTATTGGTGTCGACCTTATAGAATACTTTATTCAAGCTAAACTTTTTTCTATGAATTCTGCTCGTCATCTTTGGACAGAATTTCCAGGATTGATGTTTTATTTTATTATTTCAGCATTTGTCTCCTCGTTGGGAGTTATGGGCATAATAACATTTTTAGTCCATAAGGGGAAAGCCGAATATAAAGAGCTAATGTCTCTTATAAGAAAAGCAATGCTGTTCTTTGTATCAGTTTTAGCAATATATGAGGTGTTTGCTTATATGGCAGTAGATAAAGATTGGACACTTATAATTTTATTTGGTGAATTCAAAACCATTTATTTTGGTGGGTATATTTTATTAGCTTTAGCTTTGCCATTTTTACTTATCTTTAGAGAGGGTAGTCCTTATAAGACTATTTTAGCTTCAATATTTGTTATAATAGGAGGATACATAGGAAGGTATATTTTTGTATATGGTGGTAATGCAAATCCAATGAGTGATAGATTTGGAACAGGTTATGAAAAGTATGATTTTTATGGATTAGTTAGTAGCTTCAACTATGAAACTCCGCATCTAGGAGAGATTTTTATAGTAGTTGGTTCAATTGGGGTTATTTTAGCGATATACAGTTTATTTGATTCGCTATTTTCAATTGGAAAATTAAGAGAACAAAATTAACAGATAACACACACTAGGCATCGAGTTGGTGCCTATATCTTTAATCAAAGGGGTCAAATATGAAAACACACTTTTTAGGTGCGTTAGTACTAGGTATTGCATTACTATTCACGGGTTGTGCAACAAACAATGGAGTTGTGCCAACGCAAAAAAAGGAGCTACATAAGCCAACAGCAAAAGTAGCAGGTTTAATCAAGAAATATAATCTTAAAGTAGTAGATTATGATTACACAAAATTGGCTATAGGAAATGGAACAAGAAAGGGTGCTAAGGCACTATTAATTGATGCACGTCCAGCTAAGATGTATGCTAAATCTACAATTCCATCAAGTCTAAATATTCCAGACACAAAGTTTAACAAATTTGTGGGGCAGTTGGATAAAGTAGCTAAGAATAAAGAAATCATAGTATATTGTGGTGGATGGAAATGTGGAAAGAGTCCAAAAGTAGCAGGACTGCTAAAGAAAAGAGGATTTACTAACGTAAAATTATACCAAGCAGGTGAGCCTGAATGGAAAAAGAAGTATTATGTTGAGGTAGGAACACCAGTTATTGTGGCAGCATATAAAAAAGGTTCTGCTCTATTGATAGATGCTAGACCATATAAAAAATACCTTGGAGCAACAATACCAAGTTCAATATCAATTCCAGATACTTTGATAGATAAATTGGTAGGAAGATTTCCTATAGATAAAAATACACCAATCATAACTTATTGCGGAGGGTATAATTGTCATAAATCTCATGCAGTAGCAAAAAAACTTCTTTCTTTAGGATATACAAATGTGAAAGTATATGCTGGAGGATTACCACAATGGAAAAAAGATGGAATGCCAACAACGGGTTCTAAGGCTAAACAGATATCAACAACAAAAGTAAAAAAAGTTACAATGGTAGCTGGTATTAAGCTAGGTGAAGACGAAGGAACCGTAGATGGTGAATGGTTTAAAGCAAATTTAGGTAAACTATCAAATGTTCAAATAGTCGATGTAAGAAGTTCAGATGATTTTAAAGTAGGGCATTTACCAGGAGCTATTAATATAGAAGCAGTAAAACTAAATGCAAAAGAATTTCAAGCTAAATTACCAAAAGAAAAAGTTGTTGTATTTAGTTGCGCAAGCGGTGCTTCAGCTTTAGAAGCATGGATGAAACTAGATGATGCTAAAATGGATGTATCAAAAGTATTTATTTTTGATGCAAATGTTGATTGCACAGGGACAAAATGCACAATAGCAGTAAACGAGCCATTGGGTTGATTTGTTTCTTTGCATAAGAGTAAAAAATTTATAAAGGAGAAGAAAAATGAAAAAACTATTAACACTATTGTTTGCAGTAGTAGTTGGTTTAAGTTTTGTTAGTACTGCATCATTTGCAGGTGCTGCTAAAGGTCAGAAGCTTTTCATCAAAAAAATGAAAAAACCTTGTGGCTTTGATGGTGGTACCATGGCAAAGAAGCATACGCAAAACGAGTGGAAAGCATTTCAAGATGCTGGACAGCTAAATGACGAATTGACAAAAATTTGTCCTAAAGCTAAACCACTAAAAAAGAAGTACGTATCTCATGTATATGACTTTTTATACAACTACGCTAGCGATAGCGGCAATGTACCATCTTGATAACTCTATAGGCAACAGGTTGTTGCTCACATAAATAGTTTTTAAGTATTTTAACTTTAAGGGAGTTTCGCTTATAGCAAAACTCCCTTTTTTTATGCAGAATAAATGGGTAGTACTAGTCTTCTCTTCCAAAAATTCCAAGAATTTGAAGTAGAGCAATAAATAGGTTTAAAAAATCAAGATAAAGAGCAATTGCTCCTTCGATTGGAGTTTCATAATGTCCTTTTATGATTTTTTGAGTATCATAAAGTATAAAGGCACTAAATAAAATTGAACTTATACTCGCAATTACAAGCTGCATTATAGGACTTCCAAGGAAGATATTTATTAAGCTGGCAACAACAATAACAATTAGTGTTATAAAAAGCATCTTTCCCATCGCACTAAAGTCGCGCTTTGTATTCATAGCAAACATTGATAATCCACCAAATGCTACAGTAGTTAACATAAATGCATTAGCAATTATACTAGCTCCTCCAGGCATACCAAGTATGTTAGTCAAAAGCGGAGCAAGCGTTAACCCACTTATGAAAGTAAAGCCAAACAAGAGTATAAGATTTAAGCCAGCCTTTTTCTTGGCAGCATAAAGACCAAAAAGTAGTCCAAATTCCAAAATGACTAGACCAAAATACCAACTAGCTATTGATTCAGCCATGCCTATACCTACGTAAGCCCCTGCAGTTGCCGCAAGTAAAGAGGCTGCAAAAAGTTGATAAGTATGTTTTATAAACACACCTAGAGAGCTTTTAGACCTTGTTTGTTCTTGTACACTTCCTTGAACTCGGTTATTTATATAATTTCTATCGTATAATCCCATTATTTTCCCTTTGTATTATATTGAGTAAGTTTATTATATTAAATTAAAATTAATGGAAGATAAATAAGAACTATATTACGTGCAAGTAGTCCTTATTTATAGTTAGAAGTTTATTTTGAGTTAACTATTTTTTTTGTTTCTTTTTCAAATTCTGATTCACAACTTTCTACAACTTTATCATGCAAAATAGCATGCATGATTTTATGTGTTTCATTAATGTTTTTATTGTCTGGATTACTGTTTATAATTTTGAGTACTTCTGCTTCAAAGTTTTCTATGCAATCTTGAGAATTTATATCTGCAACCTCTGCAGTTTTCTTAGTTTTTTTAGCATACTCTTCTATTGCTTCAGAAGGTACAACTTTCTTATCGCCAAAGACCATACGTTTTACTTCTTTTTCAAAATCAGATTCACAAGAATCATCAGCTTTAGTCTCTATTTTTATTTTTAAAGAGTCTATGGCTTTTTGTTTGTCTCCATAAGTAATATCAGAGTTTACAATCTGAACAACTTCTTTCTCTAGATTTCCAATACAATCTTTGCCTTCACTACTCACTGTATCAGTAGCGAACATGACTGAGCACAACAACGCTAAACTAACGATAGTTCTTTTCATAATATATCCTTTTTAACAAATAGTCAAATAATTTATTCATTATATCACTATTTGTTAAAAAAAATCTTAAAAGTAAAATAAATTTTATATTTAAACATAAATAATACAAATAGTAATAGTGAACGCATTATATATGTAATATTTTTATATCTAAGCAAACATTAAGTCATACTTGTATATAATTTCGTCCTCGTTTGAGAGAACGGGTTTAAAAGGTTCCCAATACAAGGGGAACATGTTCATTAAAAATATAAATGTTAA
>Ga0256840_1000075_pt1 | contig 82419 bp, 76 predicted proteins | sample 355202metaG_FD_185969 | JGI IMG/M metagenome (GOLD analysis project Ga0256840, IMG submission 185969) | Hydrothermal vent microbial communities from Mid Atlantic Ridge, Atlantic Ocean - 355-202 | ecosystem: Environmental > Aquatic > Marine > Hydrothermal vents | place: Atlantic Ocean: Mid... | reverse complement strand
CCTGTTAGTTGATTGAATTTTATCTAACAAGGCGAGTTTTTAAAAGCCTGCCACACTCATTGTTCCGCTACGCTCCACAATGAGTGTGGCAATTATTTAACAATAACGTTGTGAAACTATACAGTTAATAATTTATTTCGCAAGCATAGATTTATTATTTAAATGCAATTTTTTAAAACTTAATCTAAATACCGAATGAAGTAATGCAAAATAGTGTAAATTTAACACCAGATAATGAAATAAAACAACTTCGAAAAGAAAATCAAGGTTACGACAACTACGTGAAATATTAAAAAAGACTCACAACTACTTTGCGAAATACCAAACGTAAAATATGATATTATAAAATCACATTCTGGATTTGATACTCTAATTGCTTGCGATGTAATGGAAGTATCACTATCTGGATATTATAGCTGGCAAAGTTTAGAATCTGTAATTAAATCGCCTAACGAAGTATGAAAAAGCAATTTCATAAAACTGTGTCCATTTTTTGGTATAGATCATTATGAGAAACTTATGTATTTAAATTTTTTATTCATCTATTATTATTTTTTTAAATTAGGAATTGTTATTTATATTCTTCAAAATGAACTGATAGTTTATCGAAGTACCGAACTGAAATAAAAATTAAAACTACAATAACAACAGCCAAATAAGCTATAGATTGCCATGGTAATAGCTCTTGATTAATAAATATGTTATGAATAAATGTTATTGGTGTATAGAGGGGGTTATACTTAAGATAATTAATATATTTCTCAGGTATTAATAACTCTGAATATATTATTGGTGTAGAAAAGAACAACAGGGTCATAAAAGTTGTAATTACTTGCAATGTATCTTTCACGAAAACCTGCGTTGCAGACAAGAACAAACCAATTGAAACAGCAAAAAAGTATAAAAGGAACAAGGGAATGAACAATAATAAGATCTTTTCAAGGCTTAGAAAATCATAAAAAAAAGAAAGAATTGTTAGAATTACAAAATAACTAATGCTATTAACCAAAAAGGTTGCTGATACTGATGCTAATACAAGAATTTTAAAATCAATCTTATTTTTACCAATCAGTTCTGAATTTTTCATTACAGAAGATATTGATTTAACAACAGATTCTGAAAAAGCAAGCCAAGGCCAAAAACCAACAGCAAGGTAAACAATAAATTCTAAATTAAGTTCCTCTGGTATTCTTGCATTGAATATTTTTTCAAAAACGAACCAATACATCAATAATAAAACAATCGGCTGAATAAATAACCAAGTTAAACCGAGTAAATTTGCTAAGTAATCATTCTTAATCTCACGTATAAAAAAGTACTTGAATATATGACTTTTATTTAACATCTATCTTTAACCCTATGAATGTAATTATTGATATCTGTTAATTAATTCTTTCATATTTTCATCATTGATTTCAATTGATTCGCCAGTCAATTTAATTAGTAACTCTTTAAAATCACGCTGAAATTTATCTTTTTTAAATTTAACAATTAATTCATCTTTAACTTCTTCTAAACTTGCTAATCGAGTGGGAGAAATAGATATAATGTTAACTAATATATATTTATTTGACAATTCTAAAATACCATTTATTACACCATTAGTTTCAGAAGAAAAAACAAAATCAGAGAACTTCTTTTGTTTATTACTGTATATGTAATATTTCAATATCTCGGATATTTTTATATTACTATATTCTTTAATTTCACTCACATCTGAAAATTTGATTTTATTGCTTTTAATAGAATTTAGTAATTCCCTCATTGTTTTATTTTGTTCCTTTTTATTGGTTTCATTATAGTCAATTGATAGGTATTGTATTTTTCTAGTTTCAGGAATTTGGTATTCATTCTGGTGCAATTTAAAATACTCATCAACATATTCCATAATTTCATCAGTGGAAATATTATTCAACATATTTTCTTGAACTAGTTTATAATTCTGTTCTAGAGTCAAAAAATGCCTAATAGTCTTATATGTATTTTCTTTCTCCATAATATCTTTTGTACTATCATCATAAGCAAAAAGATTATGTACTTTCTCATCAACTTTTTGATTCAATCGTTTTTTATCAATGATTTTATGTTTATTAGAATACTCATACACATGTTTCATGTTCAACAATGTGCCTAATGTTTTCTCTACGCGATCAGGTTTTGAGAAAAAACCAGAGCGTATATCATTTGGCATTTTAAATGCAAATCCATCAACATCTTTAAAGGTAAGTACCGTTTCACCTTGTTTTAATAAAACATCATTATTAGCAAAAACAGAATAAGATAAAATTGTAAACAGTATTAATAGTGTCTTCATATTTTAATTTACTATTCTTGGCACACCGAGGATACCACAATAAGCTGTATTACAAGCACTTGTCCCATAATTGTTAACTCCTGCATCTGCATGAACCATGTTTAAGTAATAAGTTTTATTTTTATCTAATAAACAATATGTAGCAGGATTAGAACTTGGATTTGTAGACCAAAACAGTGAACTGTTAGTGCCTGTTATCTTACAAGTTGATTGATTATTATGAATATTAAACTCTCCTGGACACTCGCTTATAGTGGCGGTAAAGAATGCTGCTGGCGCTCCCTGAGTTCCACCTGGCAAGGTAAATGAAAACTTCGCCTGTAGAGTTTCATTACCTATATTAAACTGACCAGCTACATATTGATTTCTAGTTAAAGATAAACCGAATGTTGCATTCATAAAATCAGACATATTTAAATTTGATGGGGTACTAGAGCCATAGAATTGATAGAAAGTACCATTTGTTGTTCCACCCGTAGCCGAACTATTAGCTATAATTGTTCTATCTTCAGCATTGTTCAAAATAGATTGTTGTGGTGCAGGACAACTAGCCCAGGCAGTTGAGCTTCCACCAGAAACATTGATAGTTACTGTTTTTATTCCAGAATTACCTACTGCAGAATTATCACAGACTACTGAAAGTGTTTTAGCTGTTGTAATATTACTTAACACAAATGATGAGGCAGGGAAGTTTGCTGGAACAACGTTAGTTCCTCCTCCACCAGGCCAATCACCTGTAAAATCACAAGTAGTGGGACTATTAGTCACAGTCCAAGAAACAGTTGAACTTCCTCCACTGGCTACTGTAAATGGGCTTGCAGAAATTGTTACAACTGGATTTAATACCGTTATAACGTTAGATACGCTTGCATTTTCTGTGGATACTCCAAAAGAATTGCCGCAAGTTAACGTGTAATTGTTACCATTTGCTGTTACTGTTTGAGATACATTATTAACATAATCAACTGGCGGATTGCTGGTAATAAGACCAGACCAAAGATTACTTTTATCACAATAAATGGCATCGTTCACTATTGTTGCATCAATTGTTGCTGATGTTGTCCCATTGGGTGTTACGACAAAACTAATTGCTGGTGCATTACCTGTGGGTTGTAACCCCAGTTTTGTTCCAATCTGCGCAGCTGTATCTGATGTACTTACATTTACATCACCATTGTTTGAATCAATTGTAACAGTTGTATTACTTTGCAGCGGAAAACTATTAGATCCATCTCCATAATTTAAATTTAAATTTTGAGAGCGTACATTAAAGCTAAATACGCTTAATAGTAAAATAATAAAGTAATTAGTCTTGGTTTTCATATTTCAATTCAGTATATTGTAAAATTGTTTTCATTATACACTATCAAATGTTAATTTTTTCTTAAACCCTTTCTATTAAAAGCTTTAAAATCAAAATTCCACTAATTTTTTTACTTATTTTTTTAAAATATAGTTATTTAAAAATATTTAAATAAATTTAATTTACAAAACTATAATGCATACTCCTTTGATAAACCTATGTGAATGATAAAATATTTGGAGAGCTTATATATTTATAAAATAATTATTACTAATTTTATGTAAATTAGTAATTTATTTTATGAATGATTTTTTAGATATTATTGTTTTCTAATTATTTTGTGCAAAAAAAATGAGTGATATAAAATCACTCATTTTTTAGCATAATTAAAACTTATATTTAATTATGGATACTTCTAGAATATCTATGAGCAAACAAGCCTGCATAGTTAGCTAAAATACCACCTGTTAAGTTTGCATTTACATAACGTTGTGTAGCAAAACCAGTTACAGGTAAACCATCATAAACATTTCCAGTTCCATTGTCATTAGTACTTTGCGCAAAATGCATTGCAACCCAACCCGTATCAAAGTAAGTAGGACTTACTGCTGGTGTTGTTGCTGTAGCAGCTTGTGCTGGAGTATTTGCTGTAATGAAGTGAGTAGTGTTTTTAGATCCTAAAATTAAAGAATCTCCAGAAAGCACATCTGAATCATTAAACTCAACAACATTAGTTTCCCAACAAAATACAGCATCGCCATTATCTACACCTGGAGGACGTGGTGATGGTGGACGCTGTGCAATTCTTGCATCAGGCACTTGCTCTTCACGATCATAATATTCAAATGTATAAACTTCACAAGCACCAATGCCTCTGTCGTCAATCGCTTGAGTAAATGGCTGATACGGATTATTACCTGCTCCAAAAACATTTCTGAATGAATCTACGTAGAAGTTTTTAGTTGGGAAGGTAACAACCCACTCAGTATTAGCTCCAATAACATCTTCCAAAGCGTACTCACCGAAGATGCTGTCGTGCATGTATACAGCACTGACTGCTTGAATTGGTTGTACATTCCAAGTATCAGTAATCACAGTACCATTGTAAAAAATGTTACTTGTTAATTCGCCACCACTGTTTAATGAAGGAAGCAAATCACCTGTATTAGTAATTAAAGGAATTGTAGTAAAGGCATCAATGGCATCTGCATTATAAGCTACATCTGTACCACCTGCTACATCTACAATTGAAGCTGAGCCAAAAATACCACCTGAAGAAGCATCGATACCAGAAATTGGTATTGTATTCCAAATTTCACCAGGATTAAAGTTATTAACCACAACACTACAGTCAGCAGGAATACCAGTTGTTCCATGATCAATACCATCGATAGTATCAATATCAGTGATATCACCCATGTCAATCATTTCAAAGTGACCTTCTGTACAACGTTGCAAGTCAAGACCTTGCTCATCATAGCCAGAAGCGGCTGAACCGTTATTACCAGGATCATATCCGTAAGGTAAGAACTCATAACCTGTTGCACTAATCACCGATGGATCCACACAAGAAGTGTCGCTTGTAATAAGCTTAACAGTGTTTTCACCTTCGTGTCCTGGAGAGAACAAAGACGTAGCTGTTGTAGGAATTAACGCAGCAGTCCATACATCGTAAGCTGATAAGTATAAGTTAAAATCTAAACACTCGCGACTATTTTTACCTTCAAGGAAACGTACCTTGATTGCTTTAGACTTGTCCGTTGTATTTACAACAGAGATTAATGTGTTTAAACCATTGTTTACAGTATAGTAAGGATAGATTAATAACTGTCCAGTACCATCTGAATTTAAGTTAACTGCCGTTGACACAGATGCAATGCCAGCAACGCCAGCAATACCTGCGATCAATGCAGTTGTTAAGTTGTTTCTTTTCATTTTTAGAACTCCTAAAAGTTAATTATATATACAGGACCATACACCGCTTCTAACAGAAATCCATTAAAAGTATATAGCCTCAGTGTGAATGTTACGATAAAACCTTTTAATTAACAAGAAATTTTATTAATTAATTCAATTTTGTCTTAGCAGGAACATGATACCATTTATTGTTCTTCATAATCCAATCTTCCTTCACAGTAGTTGTCACTACAAGCTTATCTGCAAAAGAACCTTTGAACTGATATTCATACTCAATTGATAACTCAACTTTACAAACATCTTTTTGGGTGCAAGTTTTACTCTTAATGCTCGCTTTAAGCCATTTAATTTTTGCCATACTCAATCGCTGAACAAAGGCAGTTTCACTTTCAGTACTTCTCCAGCCAGGACTCAAAAACTTGTATGCTTCTGAAAAGTCTTTTTCTATCTTATTTTTCCAACTAGTCATAACGCGGTTGTCGAGTTTATTTTTTTCTTGGTCTTCGCAGGCTGTCATTAATAGAGACACTGCTATAATTAGTAATAGGGCTTTTATTTTATTCATTGTTGTTTTTCTCGCGTTTATTCTGATAGTTTTCATCTTTTGGGTTGTTTTTGCCTGTGTATTTATAAGATCCTTCATGCTTCGGCTTTAATGGTTTTAAACCTTTAAATTGATTGGCGTATTCTTTTGTTAATTGTTTGGCTTGTTCTGGGTTTTCTATGACTGTTGGGGTTAACAACAATATTAATTCAGTTCTTTCATTGGTTCGGTTTCTTGAGCCAAATAACCCACCAAGCAAGGGAATTCTATTGAGTTTAGGCACGCCATTTTTACTGTGGTTTCTGTCTTCTTTAATCAAACCTCCCATGACTATGGTATCGCCGCTTTGGACTGCGATTTCAGTGGTTAACTCTCGGTTGTTAATGTCTCGATTGCCATTTGCGTCTGTTGCTGTTGGCAAACTGACTTCTTGTGCCACTTCAATGTACACCAATCCACCTGGATTAATTCTTGGTGTTACCGTTAACTTGGTGCCTGTTTGCAAATACCTGATAGAACTAAAGGTATTAAGACCGCCATTATTCAGTGAGTTATTTTGAATAGGTATTCGTGTTCCAACATTTATGGAGGCTTCTTTGTTGTTTAATACAAGCAAAGATGGTGTTGATAACAAGGCAACTCGACTTTTTACATCTGATGCCGAAATTGTTGCTTGAACATCAACCCCTGTTAATACATAAGTTAAGCCGCCAGCCCCAAATCGCGCAGAGTCAGTATCACGTATCCCAAACCTTTTATCGGTTGTTGTTGTGGTTCTAGCAGAACCAAACAACCACTCCACTCCTGATGACTCGTTGTCTGTTAAAGTTACTTCTATAATTTTTGCTTCAATTAATACCTGCAAAGGCTCAATATCCAATCGCGCTATTGCTGCCATTATGGAGTCGTATTCTTGTGCGCTGGCACTAATCAATATTTGGTTGTTTTCTTCAATGGCAGTAAAACTTGGTCCGTCCTGATTGTTGCTTGATGAGTTGTTGCGCTTGGTTTTCTTAACGGATTTTGATTTGTTCGTTTTTGAGCCAATTTCTCTGCCAGCCAGACCTGGCGCTACTTTGCCTGCATTGTCTTTTTTAGAGCTTCGGGAACTACCTCCGCTACTGCCACCAAAGACATCACCAAGATAGCCCGCCAAGTCATCGGCTTTGATGTTTTTGACATTATAGACATAGAGGTTACTGGCGGCTTCAGAATCTGATCGATCGAGTCGCTTTATCCATTCTTGCGCTTTGTGCAAATAGCTTTCTTGTGGAGTAATGACCATGATGGCATTTAAACGATCTAATGGCATAAAACGAAACATGCCAGCCAATGGATTATCAGCACCTTCTCCAAATATTGCTTCTAATTCTCCAACGATTGCGCCTGCTTCCACGCGATTTAAGGTAAATATTCCTGTTGACATGCCTGCTAACCAATCCACATCAAAGATATTGATGGTATCCAAGTACATGTTTAGTTCTCTTTTGGTGCCTGACAAAAAAAGTAAATTGCGTGCATTATCAGCCTTAACAATGGCACCATCTTTGGCATAAGGCGTTAATACTTTCTCCATTTCTGCTGGTGCAATGAACTTTAATGGAACAACCATGACCGTATAACCTTTGCGTTTTTGCATATGGCCATAAGCAGGAATGAGATTGCCTTTGATGGCATCTGCGCGTGGCATAACATGGTAACGGTCTTCAATATAGACCAAGGCGGCATTATTCCAACTTAATAACATTTCTAAAATAGGTAAAACCTGATCTTTATTGATGGGCTTGACGGTAGCAAAGGTCACCTCTCCTGTCACGCCCGGTGCAATAACATAGTTTTCTTTTAGTACTTCGCCTAAAATTAAATTTACCACGGCTGGCAATGAGTCGCCTTCAAAATTTAAAGTGATTTCACCTTTGCTTGTCACTGGCTTTTGTTGCTTGCTTGCCGCTTTGACATCAATAAACTTACCAGTGCCTGGATAAAACTCATAAGGGTCTTTTTTCTTGGCTTCTTCTTCAGACTTTTCATCACCAAATATGGCTCCAGAGTATTTTTGACTCTCTATGCCTTTTAGGTAATCGTATCCATCCACTTCTTTGGATAAATCCAGCGGTGTTGATGCACAAGACATCAAGCCTATAGTAATACAAATGATGATTAATTGTTTAATCACTAATTATCTCCTAGTTTTTCTTGTTTGCTGCTTCTGCGCGCATTTGTGCACGACGAGCGGCTATTTTTTTACGGATATCGTCCGCATTCTTTTTCTTATCTTTGCGACTTAATGGCTTATTTGCTCTGGCTATATCGCCTGTTTTTGCAGCCGCCCCTGGCTTTTTGCTTGCCGATGGTACTTTCGGTTTTGTGCCTCCACTAACTTTAAGCTCCAGTTCTTGTGACTTGTCGTCGTCTGATTCAAATGTCACTTTGCGGCTTTGGATTGAGGTGATTCTCCAACCGCCGAGTTCACCATCTAGTGGCATTCCTACTTTGTAAGACCTTCTTTTATTGGTGGTTGTATCCAATATCATCGCGTATGAATTTTCGGGTGTAATAACAATTCCTGTTATTTGCGCTTTTAATTCGGCTATTTCTACTGTTAAATCCTCTGTTTTTTCCTCTTCAACTTCTTCGATAAAAGGTTCACGAGTTGTGCTAAAAATCGGTTTTGTTGCTGCGACTTCCACAAGTTTTTTTAAGTCTATTTCTTCTGGCGTTTCTTGTTGATTGAGGCTTTTAGGCAAATTCGGAATGCTTACTTGCTCGTCTTCATTCAACTTTACCTCACCTACTTGACTGCCAATACCCAGCATTTGGATGCTCGCAATTAATGCCAATACAATTAAACTTCCAATTAAAATTTGTCCAAATAAATTATTTTTTAACATTTTTCTTCTTAACTTTAACGGGTTTATTTAAGTAGGCAATTAAATCAAAGCGCACTTCCAATTTTGGGTGTGTTGGTTTTTGATTTCTGCGCGTGCGGATTAAACGCTGTTCAAGATTTAAATTATCAACAAAAAGGTAGGGGATATGTTCTTGAAATGCCAATAAGACATTGAGCATTTTATCGTATTGGCAACGCATACGTACTTTTAAGACTATTTTTTCAAATTGATCGGGATTTTTGTCTTTATAGGGCGTGTTACTGACTGTTTGGCACTCTGAAGAGGAAGTGGTGTTTTCTGAAACAATACTCTTAAGGATGCGCGTTAATTCTGCTGTGCCTAAGTTGTAGCTATCGGCAAGCAAAAAACTGGTATTATCACCCACATTTGCCTTAACGGTATTAATGCGATTTTGCAATTCTGGTATGATTTTAACCAACTGCGTATATTCCTGTCTGTCTTGTTCAAGGCTATCAATTTCTTCATTTAACAAACCGTGTTCGGCGACAAATCCTTGGAAAAAGATAAAGTAAATCAGCACAAGGACAAAACCCAGTATTCCTAGAGCATACCAACGATGCATTTCTGTGTTATTAGCTAGTGCCGTCATCTTCGTCCTCCACTTGCGGTTCTTTTAACAAGGCTTTAATGGTGAATTTTTCTTTCTTAGTGCGCCTATCCTCGGTAACACCACCCACAATTTCAGGTTGAAACCAACTGTGTGATTTATCAAGCTCTGGCACTAAATTACTGGCATTATTTGATTGCCCTGTGAGTTCCAACTTTTCTTTATTCACTTTTAATCGAGTAATATAAGTGTCCTCTGGCAAACGATTAGTTATGTCCGATAAGATTGCCACCAAACTAGGGTTGTCATTTTTTTTGTTGTTTAAAAATTTACTGGAAACAATAACCGACTTTAATTCTTTTCTTAACAGTTTGGCTTTTTTGGCTTGTTTGCTTAATTCCGTATTCAGGTTGGTTAATTGTTCAATTTTTTCTTGTTTGTTTGCCACCGACGTATACATCACAAAATACATCAAAATAAAAAATAAAAACAATAAACCTATGTTTAGTTTAAGATTGAAATAATTGCGTTCTTTGCGCTTTTCAGGCGGCAACAAATTTACACCCAATGCTTGAGGCTGTTGAGCCGAACCACTATTGACATCCAATGCATCCAGTTCTATGGATTTTTCTTCTGTTAAGGCAATTATGTCTGCGACTTTTTGTTTTGGGATAACCGCCAAATCTAACACAACTTTATCTTCACTTGAGTTTTCTTTATCAATTTTATAACTTATTTGCACTTGTTCTGCTTTGAACGGAACATATTTATCCAATTCAAAGCCGATGACCTCATCAAGGTTTTCTTTTGCTGCTTGTGGTAAAGCAATTTTGCGCACCAAAACTTCGTTATTTGGCAACAAATAAACAACATTAACACGCCTGCCTTCAGCATCGTTAATAATATGCTGAACCTCATGCCACCACATAACCTCTTCATCTTCGCTTTTCTCAATGACAAAATCACCCGAAGTGTTTTGCCATATAACCACTTCATCTTGTTCTTGAGTCAGCAAAACATTTATTGCTTGAGGAAACAATTGTTGTTGGTATTTTTCAGGCACAAAAGACATCAGCTCTGTTTTCCACCAGCGCATAAATTGACCAACGGATGAAGTTTCATACCAGTTGTTAAAGTCATTTTGTAATTTATCTATTGTGCTCATTTATTATTTAATTTTAATTTTAATCTATATGTGTTCATTATCACGCCACCGCATTATGCGAAATGGTCGCCCGTTGACCGTGCCGCCTAAACGGATTGTGGCATCAAGTTCTGCCCAGTGACCGTTACTGAGTGTGGCTTTAGCAACGATACTAAAAGCAACTCCTCCGCCACGTGCCGCACTGGTTTGTCCATTGGGCAATAGCGGCAAGGCATCGCCCTTTTCTGCTTGTTCGCGTTCTTCGATAAATTGCCTGGCATCTTCGCGCTCAACTCCGTCTAATGCCATTAAAGCTTGTTCACCTGCGTAAGCTAGGTTTATATTTCGACTGCCCGAATAAACTGTTATGGCGTTTTCGAGTTGTCGATACATTTCATAAGTTACGCCCATCACTTGCTGCAGTTCTGGCACCGTATCAAACAATGCGTCTTTGGCTCCATAAGCATAACCTTCTGCTTCGTAGTCCTCATCTTCTGCACCATCAAAGCCTTTGATGTTATCATTGTCGCGCCAATCTATCACGCGTTGAGCCAAAGTCATGGCTTCGTCTTCGCTCATACCCAATGAGGCAAACAGTCCCGTTAAAAGTTCCTCATTGGCTAAATTTATATCAATTTTACCCGTTTCATCGGTAATTTTTATCTCTATTTTCGCCCCTGCAAATTCCATTTCATAGCTGCGTCCATCGGCTATCCAACGCGAATCTGGGTCTGGGTTTCTTAATTCATAAACCGCCCTATTCAAACCTGCTTCTGCCAAATAACGTGCTTTTGTGGTGTCAAACACCATCTTGGCTTGCACGCCTTCAACACGAGCTGACAAGGCAAAACTAGAGGCGATAACCGTCAACAAAACTGTTACCCACAAAACCAAAATTATTGCAACACCAGATTGTTTTTTCATCTGACTTCATCCTGATTATTTCGGTTGCCTAATAACAGGTGTTCACTCACTCGTCTATTGGTTGCCGTCGCATCTAGCATCAATGCCACTTCCATTGTGGGAAAAGTCATTAATGATTTTTCTCCCATTTCCACTTCAAGTTGAACCATTAAGGGCGTGTTTTCACTTTCTTCCCAGTCGCTTTCCCAATCTCCTGGCTCGCCTTCTTCATCCAACTTCATAAAACTAAACTGAGCATCTTCGATATTTTCCAACAAGACTACGGGTTCTTGATCTGAGTCATCAAAAGAGTCATCTTCTAAAGAATCATTGAGTAGCCAATGTGAAAATTGCAGGATTTTACCACCTTTTGCATTAACAATCTCAATTAATTGCACGTGTGGCCCACCTTTGCCTAAATAACCAGGCATGGGTGAGACATACATAATGTGATTTTCGTCGCCTTCAAAAATAACAAAAACACCATCCTCTTCTTTAAAAGCCATGGGCAATATTCGTGATATTTGCCTGCGAACCAACTCTTGCACAACTCGCACTTCGTTGGTGGCATCTATGCGCTTAATTCCTTTTGATGCCATTTTACGGCTGGTATTTATGGCTCCATAAACCATGGTCATTATCAATGCCAACATGGTCATCACCACGATAATTTCTATCAAGGTAAAACCCGATTGGCGTTTGTTATTTTTTATGCCGTGACGTTTCATTTACGTCTCTGATTAAAGTCTGGTGTTATCGCTCGCAAAGTTTTGAACTCTGTGTGGCGTTCTTTGCCTCCTCGCTGCGTGGTCACGACCAAAGTCACTTCCATTAACTCAACGGCTGAAAAGTCCTGATTGACATCGCCCTCATAGGGCACGTCATACGGCACAACATCCAATGTCCAACTGGTATTATCATCAAAATCGCCATCAGTACTGCCTTCTTCAAGCTTTTCTAACAAACCCAATTCGTCCAACTTACTCTGCGCATACAAAGCAACCAGTGTATTATCAGAGGCTTTACGTGTGTTGCGAGCAGAGCCTGCAATAACTTCCATTGTTGTGGCAAAAATAACCGCCAACATGGTAAAAGCAATGAGCACTTCCAGTAAAGTGAAGCCTTTTTGTTTATTGCCTATTTTCCTATGTGCATTCATATACTTGAGCCTTCTATCATAGAAATTTCACCTGTTAGCCAGTTAACATTTATTTTCCATATTTTGTTTTTATGGGTTAATTTCACCCAACCACCTGTGGAACTTCCATCGGAGAAAAAGCGTATGGAACCCGTTGTCTCATCTTGCACCTCCGAGTCTGCTGTATAAACATTAATATCAATTTCATCAGGGATATTCACCACCTTTTTTCGCGGGGCTTGGTAGGTTTTATCCTCCACATTAAAGCTTATGGTTTTTTGTTCGTGTTTTACCACAGCTTGCCCTCGCGTGTAACGCATGGCGGAGACCAGATTTTTACTGACTGCTCGGATTTTTGATTTACGTAGGCTATCAGTCATTCCCGATGCCACCATTCCTGCCAACACCGCTATCATCACCATAACAACAATCACTTCTATTAAAGTGAAACCAATCTGTTTGTTTGGAAAACGATTTAACATAAATAACTTAGGCGGTTATAAATCCCAACTATTAATGTCTTTATCAAATTTTGTGCCGCCAGGTGATTTGTCTTTTCCATAGGAGACTATGCTGAAATCTTCGTCGTGTTGACCAGGATTTGAGTATTGAAAAGGCTCCTTCCACGAATCTTTCAAGTCTTTCTCTTTAATATAAGGACCCATCCAATTTCCATCACCATTATCATTAACCAATTCATCTAAAGATCTAGGATAGTAGCCTAAATCTAAATTAAACTCTTCAATTTTTCCTTTGAGTTTACCTATTCTAATTTTAGCTTCTTGAATTTGCCCTTTAGTTTTACCTTTGCCAATTCCATTGGCTACCAAACCAATCAATGTTGCCATCATCACCATAACAACCAAAATTTCTATCAAACTAAAACCTGCTTGAGCTTTACTTATTTTATTTCTGTATTTCATATTCTTACCTCTATCCTGCTATTTCATTCATTTTCAACATTGCCATCATAATGGCAAATATGATAAAAAAGATTAAAGCCGCCAATACCAATACCACCACTGGTACCAACAACGAAATCATGCGGTCAATTGAAGTTTTGACTTCAATATCGTATGTATCTGCTGTTTTTAACAGCATTTCATTTAATTTACCCGTTTCCTCGCCCACACTTATTAACTGTTGTGCTAAACGCGGAAACTCTTCTACTTTGTCCAATCCTGATGCCAAAGGTTCACCGTGTTTTACTTTTTCCGATGCTTCGCCAACGATTTTGTTCAATAATGTATTGTTGATGACTTTTTTTGCAATGGTCAACCCTGATAACAATGGCACACCGCTGTCCACTAAGGTTCCTAAAGTTCTTGTGAATCGAGCAATATCTATTTTTGTTGTTAAATCGCCAATTAATGGTAATTTCAATAATTTCGTATCCCACTGCAAGCGAAAGTCGGTTTCTTTAAGTTTTTGCTTAATCAAAACAACAATAGTGACTAAAATTAGTATCATTACCCACCAAAAACTTTGCACAAAAGCTGCAATAGATAAGACCATTTGCGTAATTGTGGGTAAATCAATTCCCGCGTCTTCGAACATGGGTTTAAAAGAGGGAACCACTTTACCCAACAAAACAAACATGGAAACTCCAGCCAATACAAATAAAATCGTTGGGTAAATCATTGCTGATACCACAGAGTCTTTGAGTTCTTTGGCTCGCGCCATGTAATCAGACAGGCGCTCTAAGGTTATTTCCAATGTGCCACCCATTTCACCTGCACGCACCATATTGGTATACATGTTAGAAAACACGTGTTGCTCTTCCAAAGCATCCGAGAGTGTTCCGCCACCACGAACCTTATCCCGCACCTGCTCAACCATAATGCGCAAACGTTCTTCATCAATTAAATCAATCATAACACTTAAGGAGCGCTCAAGCGGCATACCCGAGTTCAGCAATGTAGCGAGTTGATCCGTGAATTCACCCACTTGTTTTTGCGTAATGGTTTTGCGTGATGCCAATAAATTTTCTAATGAAAAACCTGTCCCCATCTCTTTGGCAGTTACAGGTATGTTGCCAGCTGCTTGAATTTTACCAATCACTTCGTCTCGTGAGGTGGCTTCCATTTGCCCCTCAAGTTGTTCCCCTGCTGGTGTTAATGCTTTGTAGATAAACTGAGCCATCGTCTTTAATGCTCACCATCTTGAGAGACACGTAAAATCTCTTCGTAGCTGGTTTTACCTTCTAAGCATTTAAGCAATCCATCTTCATAGATAGTGGTCATGCCTTCTTTACAGGCTTGGGATTGAATTTCTCCAGCTGTCGCATGATTCATTATCAATCGACGAATTGGATCTGACATTTCTAAAAATTCCAATATTGACATTCGACCGCTGTACCCAGTGAGATTGGTTTCACTAGGAACAGGTTTGTAAAAAGCGTACTCGTCTTGCTTAACAAGTTTATCTAATCCCATACTTTTAACCATTTCGGCTGATAAAATTTCTTTCTTTGCGGTTTCTTGATTTAATTTTCGCACCAAGCGTTGTGCCAATATCCCATTAACTGTAGAAGTTAATAAATAATCTTCCACACCCATATCTAACAAACGAGTGATGCCACCCGAGGCATCATTGGTGTGAATGGTTGACAACACCAAATGTCCTGTTAGAGCCGATTGTATGGCTATTTTTGCCGTTTCTAAATCACGCATCTCCCCTATCATAATGACATCGGGATCTTGACGAACAATGGCGCGAAGTGCGGAGGTAAAGTCCAATCCAATAGAGGATTTTACTTGAATTTGGTTGATGCCCGTTAATTGGTATTCTACTGGGTCTTCTACCGTTATAATTTTGCGTTCTTCGGTATTGAGTTGATCCAAGGCGGTGTACAACGTTGTGGTTTTACCCGAACCTGTTGGGCCTGTAACAAGCAGAATCCCATGGGGCAACTCCAACACTCTTTTGAACGGCTCAAGAATCCTGTCCGTGAATCCTAATTGATGGAAATCAAAAGCAATGTTTTCTCTATCCAAGATACGCATCACTACCGATTCGCCATAAGATGTTGGTACGGTTGATACACGCAAATCCAACTCTTTGCCTTGCACCCGCAACATAATTCGCCCATCTTGTGGTAAACGACGCTCGGCGATATTGAGTTTTGCCATTATTTTAATTCGCGAAATTACGGCTGCCGTTGAACGCGCTGGCGGCGATTCGACTTCTTGCAAGACACCATCAATGCGGTAACGCACTTTGAGCCTGTTCTCAAAAGGTTCAACATGAATGTCCGATGCCCTTGACTCAACCGCGCGTTGCAAAATAATATTCACCAAGCGAATAACTGGTGCCTCTGATGCCAAATCACGCAAATGATCGACATCCTCTTCATCGCCTGTACTTTCATCGGATAAGTTGTCCACAATCTGTCCCATGGCAGAGCGTCCTCCACCGAAGAGTTTTTCTATGGCATTTTCTACCTCTGATGGTAAGCCAATTTTTATTTGCAACTCTTTGCCTGATGCCATCTTGATGGATTTAGTGGTAAACTCGTCACTTGGATAAACCATCACCACACGGATTGTGTCAGCATCTTCTGCTATTGGAACAAAAAGATTTTCTCGCATAAAACGCTCAGGAAATTCTGTTTCGATTGCCACTGATTCTGGGTAATCCTTTTCAGCTATCATTTCGATATTCATCAATTCACTTAATGAATTGGCAACGTCTCGTTCGGACGCCAAACCTAATCTCACTAAAAGTGGCACAAGCGAGGTACTTAATGTTTCTGCGTACAAACGTTGTCCACGAGCCAAATCTTCAGCTTTAAGTCTGCCATTTTCAATCATGTATTGACACAATTGCTGTTCAAATGTTTGTTCGCTTTGAACTTCTGGTTGTTGGTTTTGTTCTAGTGCTTGTGCTTGGCTCATTTATCTTCTTCTGTTTGTTTTTTATCAGACACTGTTTTTTGCTTAAAGTTTCGCGTTTGCTTTTTATCCAAACCAGTTATTTCTCCAATAAAGACGTTATTCATCACAATCCAATAAGCCACTGGAATAACAGCAGGGAAAATCAAATAAGATAATTGATACATCAAAGCGATAAAGTTTGGCGCCAAACCTGTATCCAAAATTGCTTGACTTGTATCTGGACCACCTTCAAAAGCAAGGTGCTTAATCATTTCCCAAAATGAACCAAAAGTTTGAATAAAGACAGTAACAAAATATCCCAATACTATTTGAAAAACAACCTTTGACCATTTAAGACCTGGAACAGATAACACCAATCCCGAGATAACTGCCAATCCATAACCGTAGAGCATTGGGTTTACTGACACATCCAAAACTGCCAACTTATCCCCTTGACCTGAGAAAGTCTCTTTTGGAAATATTAAAGTTTCTATACTTAACAAATAATGGTGTTGCGTTACCGCATTAAATAATTCTGGCTGCCACACCGTTAAAACCATTTGCAATAAATACTTAACGGGGATAACCAACAAAGCCGATGCATAAAACCACACAAAGAAACTAATAGGCAAATACAGCACAGCACTAATTAACATTTCTTTGATAACTGTCTTCGAATACTTTTCGTTATTTTCTACCGAATCACTCACTTAACAAATCTCCTCGCGTTATAAAACATTCTCATCCACGGCGAATTGCCTTGCCATGAGTTAGGAAACCATGACATTTGCTCCACTCTAAATACCCGCTCTGGATGCGGCATCATTATTAACACATTTCCACTTTCATTACTAACCGCAGCTGTCGCATTATGAGAACCATTGGGATTAAAAGGGTAACTTTGAGTTCTAACACCCTTATTATCACAATAACTCGCCACTTTATTTGTCGTACAACTCTCATCTTTAAAAAATGCTCGACCTTCCCCGTGTGCTATAGCAACTGGAATACGTGCGCCCTGCATATCTTCAAAAAAGACAGAAGGGCTTTCCTCAATTATAACAGAAGAAAATCTTGCCTCAAATTGTTGCGAAGTGTTTTTTAAGAATTGTGGCCAGGATTGAGCTCCTGGAATAATCTCTTTTAAAGATGACAACATCTGGCAGCCATTACACACACCCAAGGTAAACTTGTTGTCGTCGATAAAATATTCTGTAAATTGTGCTTTTATTTTCTCATTAAACAAAATGCTATTCGCCCAGCCCTTACCAGCACCGAGAACATCACCATAGGAAAATCCACCACAAGCTGCCATGCCCTGAAAATCATTGATATTAAATCTCCCCTCAAGCAAATCCTGCATATGCACATCGTAGGCATCAAATCCTGCTTTATAAAATGCCATTGCCATTTCTTTTTGACCATTGACACCTTGCTCTCTTAGGATAGCAACTTTGGGTCGGGACAAATTAAGATACGGTGCAATCACTGCTTCACTAAAATCAAAAGCTGCTTTTGGGTTAATGCCTTTATCCTCTTTTGCTATCCAGTCAAACTCTTGTTTGGCTGTTTCTGGGTTGTCTCTTAAAGTAACCATTTGATGACTGGTAAGGCTCCACTTTTGTTGCAAATCGACGAGTGATTCATTAAAAATGTTTTTCATTCCATCTTTAATTTGCAACGTCTTTTGTGTTTGGCTTAATCCAATTTCAACGATGTCTTTTTTTAATTCTGTCTGCTTAATTTGTTTTATGAAGTCCGCTTCTTGTTGTTCTGAAATGGCTACCACTACACCAAGTTCTTCATTAAAAAGTTTATCAACAGGTGCTTGACTACTAAAGTTTATATTTATTTTCGCTCCACAGTGGCTTGCCATGCACAACTCAAGAATCGTCACAAATAAACCACCATCAGAAACATCATGGTACGCAGCAATAAGTTCTTTTTCGATTGATGATTGCATCAATTGCCAGAATGACTTTATTTTTTCAATGCTCTCCACTTGTGGGCACTCATCGCCAATTTGACTGTAAACTTGTGCCAAGGATGATGCCCCTAATCGTTTTTTACCCTGGGCTAAATCAATGTAATAAAACTTATGGGTTTGTTTAGCATCAAAATAAGGCGTTACACTTTTGCGGACGTCTTTAACATTGGCAAAAGCTGAGATTAATAATGAGACGGGTGAGGTGACTGTTTTCTGTCCATTATCCCACTGCGAGTTCATCGACAACGAATCTTTGCCCACAGGTATCCCAATCCCTAATTGGGGACACAACTCTTCTCCAATGGCTTTGACTGCGTCAAAAAGCACTTCATCTTCTCGTCCTAGTCCTGATGCCGCCATCCAGTTAGCCGATAATTTTATTTTATCCAACGAACCAATAGAATTTCCAGCACAATTTAATAATGCTTCACAAACTGCCATTTGTGCAGAGGCTTTTCCATCAATTAATGCCAATGGTGCTTTTTCACCAATAGACATCACTTCTCCAGCATAAGAATGAAAATCTCTTAAAGTGACACCGCAATCAGCGACAGGGATTTGCCAAGGCCCAACCATTTGATCCCGATGAACCAGCCCCGAAACAGTTCTATCACCAATAGTAATTAAATACTTTTTACTTGCAACCGTCGGGAAAACAAGTATTTTATTTATGGCATCTTCTACTTCAATAGAGCTGCTATCGAATTTGCTCAGCTTTGGTTTAACCCTTTTGATGTTTTTTTCTGTTTTCGGGGTATTTCCAAAAAGCAGGCTCATTGGAATATCCACTATTTTTTCACTGAAATAAGCATCATTAACAGACAAATTTGGCTCTTTAGTGGCTTTACCAAGCACGGCTACTGGACAACGCTCGCGCTCACACATGTCTGTAAATTGCTTTAACTTGTCTGGCTTAATGGATATAACATAACGCTCTTGTGATTCGTTACACCACACTTCCATTGGTGTCATTGATGTTGTATCAATCTGTAATTCTCGCAACTCTAATACGCCTCCCAAACCCGCATCATCGAGTAATTCTGGCATCGCATTGGACAAACCTCCAGCACCTACATCATGAATTGAACGTATTGGGCTGTCATGACCCAAAGTCCAACAAGAATCGATTACTTCTTGGCATCGCCGCTCCATCTCAGGATTACCTCTTTGAACTGAAGCAAAATCCAAGTCTTCTTTTCTGCTGCCACTGGTCATTGATGAGGCCGCTCCTCCTCCCAAACCAATCAACATCGCAGGCCCTCCAAGAACAACCAAAACATCTTCTGCTTGCGTGTCTTGTTTGATTGCTAAATCGCGGTTGATGGTTCCCAATCCACCTGCCAACATGATGGGCTTATGGTATCCTCGCCAACCAAAGTCTTCGGTATTGATTTCCATTGATCGAAAATAGCCACAGATATTTGGACGACCAAATTCGTCATTAAATGCCGCTGCTCCAAGCGGCGCTTCAAGCATGATATCCAATGCTGATGCAATTCTTTCTGGTTTACCAATAGTATCTTCTTCCCACGGGTGTCTGTTGTTTGGAACCTTCAAGTGACTTACGGAATATCCTGTCAATCCCGCCTTAGGACGGCTGCCCTGACCTGTTGCCGCCTCATCTCTAATTTCTCCACCTGAACCAGTTGCTGCTCCTGGAAAAGGAGAGATTGCCGTTGGGTGGTTGTGTGTTTCTACCTTGATAAGAATATCGGCAACTAAGGTTTCTTCTGTGTATTTATTGTCAGCACCCTTAATCCAACGAATGCTTTGTCCACCACTAAAAACGGCAGAATTATCTTTATAAGCAGAAATAGCTGGACTTGGGGTTTTGGCTTCTGTATTTCGAATCATTGAAAACAGTGATTTTTGTTGCTGTTGGTTGTCAATTTTCCAACTTGCATTAAATATTTTATGTCGGCAATGCTCAGAATTTGCCTGAGCAAACATCATCAATTCTGCTGCTGTTGGTTCTTTTTGTATCTCTGCATAACTTTTAAGCAGATATTCCTTTTCACTTTGAGACAGTGCTAGGCCTAATTCCAGGTTGATTTCATCTATTCTTTCAGGCGAGTTTAGTATTTTTATTTCATCATCTTTTTGCGGCTTTAGTTCCTCAAATAATACCGTTAAATCGCTAACGTTCTGATAAATATCTTCTATCATTCTGTCAAAAATATGTGTTTCTCTAACAGCACTAACAGTTACCTCTTTTTCAAACTCATAACAGCGCGATAACTCTATGCGTTTTATGTCTTTGAGACCGCAATTATGCAATATATCTGTTGCTTTACTTGACCACGGAGAAATAGTCCCCTGACGTGGTGCAACAAATATTTCACAATTCCTTTTTGTATAATCTCTTGCATTTAACAAACGCTTTAATTTACTTTTGCTCGAATCTGAAACCACTGGGGCTGAGACTAAAAAGACATCGCTAATACCAATAATTTTATTGGTATTATTGATTTCTTTATTAAGCTTATTGAGTTGAAATTGACTCAGCTTTATAGCTGATTGTAACACACAGATTTCACTATTCATTTTATTTAAGGGACGCTAACTAGTTCAGATGTGAATAATACCATTAATCCAATCAATGTGTATTACTATTAACCTTTGTTTAAACTAAAAAAACCGGCAGATGCCGGTTTTATATATTAACCCTGTTAGATAATTCTTGATTCGGTTTTTACTTTTTACTTTGCCATCATAATGTTCAACCTTTGCAACAGCTTCTCAGGTGGTAAATACCCTGGCATTAATTTACCATTTTCTAAAACAATAGCAGGGGTTCCTGTTACTCCTGCTGATTGACCTGCCTTGTATTGTGCTTCAACAGGATTATCACAGGTTTTATTTTCCAGAGCTATGCCTGATTTTGCATTAGTCATGGCTTCTTGCCTGTCTTCTGAACACCAAACCGATACCGCTTTATCGTAAGCAGGAGACTTCAAGCCTGCTCTTGGGTAAAAAAGATATGAGATTCCAATACCTAATTTATTGTATTCATCAATTTGGTTGTGTAATTTACGGCAATAACCACAATCAATATCCGTAAATACCATTATGTGGTGTTTCATGTCTTTTGGGAAAAAATCAATGCGTTGATCTTTCCCAAACTGAGCTACTAACTCTTTTCGAATACCTGACTTTTTATTTTCAGTTAAATCTTCGCGACTGGTTGTATCAATCATATTTCCATTTAACAAGTATTTTCCATCTTCGGATATATAATAGACCTCTCCTCCTCGACCTGAATTAATAACAATCTCCTTAATTCCTTTTATCGGGGTTTTTTCCATGGATGAAACGGATGCTGTTGGTGCTAAGTTTTTAATGCCATCTTTAATCGCTTTAGAAGGCTCCTTAGCACTAATGGCTGTCACTGCTAACAGCAATGCTGTTGTTGTAATTGTTTTATACATACTTTAGATTCCAAATTTAATATTTTACTTTGACAAGAAGCAATGAATTTTAGTTCCAATTATATTTATAAGCAAATAATTACCAGTAAAAACCTGCCAACTTACCCTCTTGGGTGGTGTTTTTGATGAATTTCTTTCAATTTTTCTTTTGCAACCAAGGTATATATCTGAGTTGTTGATACATTTGAATGCCCTAACAACATCTGTACCACCCTCAAGTCTGCTCCGTGATTAAGCAAATGTGTCGCAAAAGAGTGACGTAACATGTGAGGCGATGGTAAAGGATATATTTCAGCCATTTGAGCGTATTTTTTAATGCTGTGCCAAAAGGTTTGGCGTGTCATGTTTTTACTACGATTACTTAAAAATACATAATTCGACGTCTTTGTCTTTAACAATAGTTTCCTAAATTGAATTAAATAGGTAGATAAATAGTCAGTGGCGTATTCACCCATCGGAATTAAACGTTGTTTCTGCCCTTTACCTGTTATGAGTATAGTCCCTTGGTTCAGATTGACTTCCATTAACTTTACATTAATCAATTCTGACACACGTAATCCACAAGAATACATCAACTCAATCATTGTTTTATCTCTAAAGCCAATTGCCGTTGTTAAATCTGGTGCATTTAATAATTTATTAATCTGAATTTCAGATAAGGGTTTTGGAACCGAACTGCCTGTCTTTGGCATGACAATAGCACTAAAGGGGTTTTCCTGAATTAATTTTATTTTTAATAAATAAGAATACAGTTGTTTAAGTGATGAAATTTTACGAGAGACACTTTTTGGACTTAGTTTTTGCTTATTTAAAGTGCCTAAATAATTGTTAACTAAATGAGATCTAACCTGCGTAATAATAACAGAATTTTTGATGAAATTTAAAAACTGGTTAATATCTGAGGAATAACTTGCAATGGTATTGGATGACAAGCCTTTTTCAAGTTTTAGGAAATTAAAAAAAGCAGCAATGATAGCCTCATTACTGCTTTTTATTTTTTCAGTCACACTGATTGCTGATTAAGTTTCATCAACCCTATCAGAAGCTTTTTCTTCTAACATTTTGCGTTGTTCCGCTTCTGCCCTAGCTCGTCTTTGTTGACTGGCGATATGCTCCAACCATTGCACTGCGTTATTTCGAGAACTTTTATACTTGGCTGCTTTTTTTAAGGCATCAACGGCCTTGGACATTTTCCCCAACTCACTATTGGCCATTCCCAATAGTAACCATGCTTGACCAATTTTTTTCTCTTTTAATCCACCTTTTTCTAAAGCAGAGTTCAATGCATTTATTACATTTGGCCAATCTTCTCTATCAAAATAAATATAAGCTCTCCTAAAGTCAATTTGACCATCTTGCGCGGTTTTACTGGCTTCATCAAAAGCAGCTAACGCCTTATCCATTTCAGCAGCCGTATACCAAATCTCTCCAAGAGATTTCCAGTGTTTATATTCTGGCTTGATAACACCGTCTTTTAATCCTTTTTCTAATACTTTGCCTGCTTTGTATGGCACTCCCAAAAAAGCATACATCCTAAAAAGACGCAATCTCTCTTTTTCATCTTGTATCATGCCATTTTTATCTGCCACAACCAAAGTTGCCAATGCTTTATCATCTTTTTTCAGGTTGAAGTAAACCCCTGACAACCTTTTCCAATAGTCTTCCTTGTTTGGATTTATCTGAATAAGTTTTTCTAATGTTTTTGCAGCTTGCTGAAATTGTGATGTTTGCATATATAATGAATAAAGCAAATAATACCAGTTCTCTTTTGGTTTTTCAGACAACGAAATCCCTTTTTTAAGAATTGGAATCGCTTTGCTAAATTGTTCCAACTGAGCATATGCATTCGCTTCAAGGACAAATGTCGAATCTTTAATTGTATCCGTCACCTTGTAGTAATCATGTAAAGCTTTTAGACCAAGTTCATACTTACCTCCACCTATTAATATTTGTGCCATTTGCAACATCATTGCAAAATGCGCCTGATTTGGTAACGAATCAGAATCAATGGCGATTTTAAATTTATTTGCTGCAGCAATATACTTACCCTGCGCAGAATCTATCCAACCAAGATATTGGTTAATATTGGCTTTCTCAAAACTATTAAGTCTCTTTTCACTTAACGCGTTTAATCCAGCTCTTGCTTCCGTATAACGCTCATCAGCAATCATTTCTTGCAATTTAACAAACTTTTTATAGACTGATTCTGTCATCGCTTCATTGCTCGATCTTTTACGCTCAGGATTTCCTGTTTTGACCTCTCCAGCAAAAACCAAAGTAAAACTTAGGAAACCAAAAAACAATAGTGTATAGTTTAAATACTTTTTCATTATATTAATCCTTAGCTAATTTAAAGTCAATTCGTTGAGTCGCAACCTGTGTCATCGCCACGCCATCAACTACTTTAGGTTTAAATTTATATTTCAATATCGCCCTTAGTGCTTCTCTATCGAAAATTCTTTTGGGTTTTGAAGCTATAACTTTAGGGCTTACAACTGTTCCTACTTCAGTAATAGTAAATTCCATTTCGACCCAGCCTTCAATTTTTGCAACTGCTGCTTTTCTTGGGTAGTTAGGTGCTATAGTTACAATAGGAATAATACCGCCATCTTTACCCATATCAACACCTGCGCCCATGGCACCAATAAATGGTCCTCCTCCGCCCACTCCCAAATCTAATGCGGGAACATTAGGCGTAGGCATGTTGTTCGCAACCGTTTGATTCTGTTGAATATTCATCTTGGGAGGTGGTGGCGGCTCTTTAGGTGGTGGTGGCTTTTTTGGAATACGCCTCTGTTTTTGATTAATGTCTTCGTCTATTTTAACCGGAGAAAAGTCAATGGAAATATTATCATCGTCATTGGGCTTCTCATGGTTTGACAAATTTACCAACCAATACATACCTATAAATAAAAAGAAGGTAATGATTGCAGCTGGTATAACCGATATACCACCTCTTGTTATACTACTCATAAGAACTCCTCATTATTCAGCTTTTGTTGCTGCAATTGAAATTTTCTCAACCTTTGCGGCTTTGATTTGATCCATTACTGTCACTAAATCACCTGTTCGTGAACCTCTATCAGCAATAATCACAGCCGATCCTTCTGGATTTTCTGCATGCATTTTTTCAACAACCGCACGCACCGCTCGAATATCAATCTCACGCTTATTAATCCAAATCTTGCCTGTGTCTTTAATCGCCACCAAGATATTACCTTTTTTCACCTGCTTGGCAGATGATGCTGATGGACGACTAATGGTCACACCTGTCTCTTTAACAAATGAAGTTGTTACGATAAAAAATATTAACATAATGAACACAACATCCAACATTGGTGTAATATTTATCTCTGCTTCATCTTCTTGAAAATGTCTACGTCTCATTTCTAGACCTCTATATAATTTTTTGTTTGTTGTAAGTGATAATAATTTGTTTTCACTCTTATAAGGTTCAGCTTTTACTAGTGTTGAACCATGGAATCTTCAAGTTTCTGAGTTTCAACCTGTGCTTTTTGTTTAAAATAGGTTGTAAAAAAGATTCCTGATAAGGCTGCAATCATACCCGCCATGGTTGGCACTGTTGCTTTTGCAACACCTCCTGCCATTGCTCGAGCATTTGAAGTTCCTTCGGTTGCCATGATTTCAAACACACCCAACATTCCGTATACCGTACCAAATAACCCCAATAACGGGCTAATAGCAACTAACGAATCGAGAAAACCCAAGCCTGCTTTTAAGTCTATATTTGCCTCTGATATATACTGTTCTCTTATTCTTTTAGCGTACCAACTCGTGGTATCAACTCGGTTATCCCAAAGTGAAAGTATGGCACTTCTTTTCTTTGGGAAAGTCACCAAATAATACCATAAGCGCTCAATGACCATAAGCCACATAAAAAACAAAACAGCCATGATGGCCCAGAGAACTGGACCACCCATATCAATAAAACTAAGAATTTTAAACCAGTATTCTTTTAGCTGGAATAACATCTTATTTCTCCGCTATACGTGCAATGATACCAGCACTTTGCTCTTCTAGTATTTGCGTTTGCTTTCGTGCCATTGACTGTAAAACTGAGTGAAGAATGGTTAAAGGAATAGCAACAACCAAACCAAGTACCGTTGTCACCAAGGCTTGTGAAATACCACCAGCCATTGATTTTGGATCGCCCGTACCAAACAGCGTAATCATTTGGAATGTCGCGATCATACCAACAACCGTTCCAAGAAGACCCATTAGGGGCGCAATAACGTACATCACTTTGATGAATGACAAGCCACTTTCAAGCGGAGCTGTTTCGCGAAGAATTGCTTCATCCATTTTCAATTCCATTGTCTCAATATCTGCATCTGGATTTTCAGTGTAAACTGACATAATACGACCCAGTGCATTGTTGGATTTTGGCGTTTTATTCTTTAATTGGCTCTTAATTTTTGATCCCGATGCTAACAAGCTTAAGAATTTAATTAAGGCGAGCAACAAACCAATTATTCCTAATCCAATAATAACATAACCAACCAAGCCACCTTGCTTAACTTTCTCTTTTAAACTTGGAGAAGCCGTTACTAACTCAAGAATTTGACCTTTTGAATAATCAATAGGGGCATGAACCACAGCACCAGGTGCTGCATTAACAAATTTGACTGCCATGTCTTTATACTTTCCAGTAGGCTGCTTATTGTTTCTATACAAAACCGCACCTTCTTCATTCCAAGTTAAAAAATTACCTTTCATGTCAAAAGCATTAAAAACACCTAAACGAACGACGTTGACATTTTCTTCGATTTCTCCATTACCATTCAAAACTGGTGCAGTAAATTTCACTATTTTTGCCTGCTCTGCAATTTCTTTTGTGAACTCTAACCACAGTTTTTTCAGGTCTTCAATATTTGGAAGTTCCTTGTTGGCTGCTAAATTTTTCAAAAACTCAGAACGCCCACTAAATTGAGCACTGGTAAATGAATTCTCTAAGCGGCTACGTAAATCTCCTGCTAAAATTTTAACGGTACCGTGCATTTCTCCTAGGTTACCAGATCTTTCATGCAAAACAGTTTCCAAACTCGCCAATGTTTCTTCATTGGCATCAAATTCAGACTTTAACGCATCGGTTTTTGCTTCCAATGCTTTTAATGTTGCTTTTGCTTTTGTTAGCAGTGCCTGTTGTTGATTTCTCTGATTTTTAAATTCATTAACACGCTTTCTGTTTTCTGCCGAGCTTTGGGTTGCAGACTTTCTAACAACCTCTACCAATTCATTTAAAGTCATCGCTGAGGCTTGGTTGGTTACAAATAAGGCAACCAGTGCTAATGATAGTATTTTTTTCATTTTAAAGTTCTTCATGTTATTGACCTCCTGCTTGTTGTGCACCTAAAACAGGCAAGCCAACGAGGTTTGGTGATGCTTTTTTACTTGCAATTCTTATCGCTTCCTTAATTTCATCGTTGTAGCGTCTATCCATTTCTTCAAATTTTTGTGTATTGGGATTCCACCAACCTGAAACTTCTTGGTTAAATGTTTGGTAAACAAGAATATTTCTGCCCACTCTTAAGAAGTCTACTTTTTTACCATCTGGCAGTTCACCTTGATAAGATTCTGCTGTTGAACCGTAATCAAGCTCAATCCCATAGGCTTCTGTTACTTTTCTGTACAACTCAGCCGTTGTTAAATCAGACTTCCCTAATAAACCTTCAAGTTTTGCGACTCTTTCAAGTCTTTTTTGTTTTTTGAATGGTAAATCTGCTTCAACTAATTGACCCAAAGCATCAACCATTTCAATAATCATTGGAACTATACCTCGGTTGGTTTGCTCTAATGTTGTCATTTGCTTATTCATTGATTCAACAGCAGTTCTTTGATCACTAACAACGGCTTCCAATTGTTTATTGTAAGCTCTTAAGCTTTCAATTTCATTCAAGACTTGTCTGTACTGTCCAACCAAATTATCGGTCTGCGTACTGAGTTTATCTATTCTAACCTGCGCTTGTGCCGCAGCTTTATTCGTGTTTACTGCCACTTGAACAGCTGTATTTAGGGGTTGTGCATTGATGCATCCCATTGTTAACAATAACATAACTGCTGTTATTTTGTTAACGGTTCTCTTTTGATTTTTACGATTAAACATACCGTGTTTTCACTCTTTTTTTGATTAAGGAAAATCAGTTGTATTGAGTGGATATTTTATAAAAATAACCACTTTTACAGCTGCACTCAACTTTTAGTCTGTCTAGAATACATTTCTTTAAACAAAAAGAAAAGTATTTATTCAATGATTTTTATTTTTTTATATTTGAATTTAAAGATTTATATTTATTAGAAAGTTATAATATACTAATCTTTTAATATTTAAATTTTATGTCTAAAACCAACGTATTTAAGCACATAGCTGCTTTTGTGTATGATGTATTTCCTGTGGTCGGAATTTTGATTGTCACCTCGGGAATAACTTTAATTTTGCGCTCAGGTGATGCTGTAAAAGCCCATACTTGGTGGTTTCAGGGCTTTGTTTTCTGTGAAATCGCACTGTATTATATTTATTTTTGGAAAGTTGGTGGTCAAACCATTGGCATGAAGGCATGGAAAATTCACATACACCCAAATAACCAAACTCAAAACCACCTGTCTTGGAAACAAGCCATTATGCGATTTGTTGTTGGAATTTTATCCACAGCTCTTTTAGGATTAGGGCTGTTTTGGAAGTTTTACTCAAAAGAGGGTAAATCTTGGATGGATTTAGTGAGCGACTCTCACACTTCTTATAATGAACCTGGAAAATAAGACGTTTTATTTCTTTTGCCTCCTTAACAGCAATAGAACAAAAGTAAGAATGGTTAATGATGGCAAAACGGAAACAACAAGTGGGTGAATATGAAAAACCTCGCCCACGTTTAAAAACATTCGATTCATTAGGTATAAAATCACTCCCAACATGATTCCAATCAACAGCCGTTGCCCAAAACCACCAGAGCGCAATAACCCAAACACAAAGGGCAATCCTGATAGAGCAATGGCTAACACCAACAAAGGAAAAGATATTTTAGACCACAGGGCAATGTCGTATTTTGCAGGCACATGTTCATTGTTATTTTTAAATTTTTTGTATTTTAAAATATCTCGGATACTCAAATACTTTGGACGCGAATGGGTAATACTTAATATCTCTGGTTTTATTCGCGATGGCCACACCTGTTTGTCTATAGTCTGAGTTTTGACCCCAAATTCTGTAAAGTCTGTTACTTCTAAGCCTGAAAGTTCCCAGTTACCGTTTTTGTGTTGTGCCTTTTGTGCTTTAGAAACTTTAACGACTTGCAGTTTATCATCGAGTTCATACACAGTGACGTTGTTCATTTCAATATTATCATTCTTTATATCATAAGAGTTGCCAATCGGCGTGGCATTAAAAATTATATTGCCATCGCGCAACCAAACACCTGAAATAAGCCCAAGCCCAACATCGTTACTCATTTTTGTACTGCGGTAAGACTCCGCCATGAGTTTAGCTGGAGGTACGACGTATTCCCCTACTAACATGAGTGGTACTAACCAAACGATAAAAGTTAAGACAACAACACCTGCTAATTTTAGTCGACTAACGCCGTAAGACTGGATGACAACTAACTCGGAATTAGCAGCTAATGCTCCCAAACCCAACATCAACCCCACAACACCGCTAACAGGGAAATAATCAAATATTAAACTGGGTATGGTCAAAATAATATAGAAAACAGCACTGCCAACGGTAAAATCGCCTGTTCCAATCCAGTTAACTTGCTTAATAAAATCCAATAAAATGGTCAATGTCAAAAACATGCTAACAGACAAAATCAATCCCATGCTTATTGACTTGATAATATAACGGTTTAATACAGTAAACATACGCTTTACCTATTAGCACTGTCGGCTTTATAAATTCGGTAAAACCCATAGGCAAGAAACAACGCATGCACCCACCAGCTACCTAACCAGAATGGGATTTTCCCTTGTTCAACCATAGATATCGCGATAAATAAAAGATTAATATAGGCGGTAAAAATTAATAACCCAAGTATCAAACTGCCGTATTTACCATCACGAGGAGAGGTCTTTGAAATTGACAATGCCAATATAATTAGCACAAGTATATTAAAAGCTGGAGATAAGCGCCGATGAATCTCTGCTTTATCTACCATCCTATCAGAATCCAATAACTCCAGTATTGTTTTTCCCTTTTCGTCAACATCAACTGATTTGCCTTTTAATCGAGGCAGTTTTATGTCATTTCGTTCAAATTTCATTAAGTTATACTTTTTACTTCCAGGCACCCCTTCGTTCCGAAATCCATTGTACAATGAAATGTACCGCTCCTTGGTTTGTTCATCTTCATATTGATAGCCGTATTCTGCAGTCAAAGTATCAACCCTATCCTCGTGCCGAATATTGAGAAAAATATTCTCCAGCTTGTTTTCTTCAACATTAAGTTTGCGGACATAAATAACCGAATTACTGCCTGAAATTTCTTGAAAAACCCCTTCCTTTAAACCCATAAGCGACACATTTTTACTGGCAGCCAAAGTTAATTTTTCAGATGTGCGAGAAACAACTGGCAAAATAAAAACCGATAACAACAGTAAAAAGACAAAAAAGAATCCCATCATAGGCACATACATCTTCAACATTTTCATGCTGCTAACACCCGAGGTATGAAAAATAACAGCTTCCTGATTGCGGTATAACTGTGCCAACTTAAAAAGGATTGCCAAATACAAAGACAAAGGCAATAGGATAGTCAAAGCATCTATGCTGCGCAAACCTAATTCCACATAAACCATTGAAGCTGGCAAAACTCCTCGGGCTATGGCGCGCAAAGTTCCTGCAAACGAGTTGCCAATAGTGAACACCATCAGAACCAATAAGATTGCAAAAAATGCAATCAGCGTTTCTTTACGAAGATATTTACCTAAAATTTGCATCAAAAAATCTCAAAAGGATTAATTTATTCCTAGCAGAAAACAAAAATCTTGTTTAAAATGCTTGACCAGTTAAGAAATAGCACTAACTATTCTCAAAAATGCGAATCTTAACATAAACTAAAAATTTTATGGAGAAACGCATGAAAATCACCTCATCATTATTAACCCCAAATAAATCAAAAGCAAATGCTTTGTTCATTGGAGTATTTTCTGATGGTAAATTAAATACCATTGCCAAAGAAGCCGATCAACTACTCAACAAACAAATTACTGTCCGCATTAAGGCAAAAGACTTTTCTGGAAAAACAGCAGAAACATTAACCTTATTTGCCGATTCAGGTCAAAGAATTATCCTTATTGGACTTGGTGATAATAACAAGTGCACTCTTGGCACCATTCAAGATGCCACAACAAAAGCCGTTAAAGCCGTAGCAAGCACTCCAGTCAAAACCGTCAGCAATTATATTCCTTCATTGGCTTTTATGGACTTTGATTCAGCAACGGTTGCCAAAATCAGTGCCATTGCTGCATCACATGCCGCTTATCGCTATGAAGTCACCAAAAACTTCAAAAAAGACGACAAGTATGGCTTAACTTCAATGGCGATGTACGCTGATAAAAAAGCGGCAAATAACATTAAACAAGCTGCTGCCATTGCAACAGGCGTTGAAACCACTCGTGCGTTAGGTAACCTACCACCCAATATTTGCAACCCTGATTATCTTGCCAAACAAGCGCGAAGCATTGCTAAAAAATACGACAATTGTTCGCTTACCATTTTAGATGAAAAGAAAATGACCAAATTAAAGATGAATTCATTATTAGCCGTGGGTCGTGGCTCTCGCAATGAATCAAAAATGATAGTTTTGAAATACACGGGCGCGAAGAAAACCCAAAAACCTCACGTCCTAGTCGGAAAAGGCATAACCTTTGATACAGGAGGTATTTCCTTAAAACCTGGTGCCAACATGGATGAAATGAAATACGATATGTGTGGCGCTGCCACCGTGTTTGGAACATTCGTCGCCGTAGCCGAAATGCAACTGCCAATTAACTTAATCATGATTGTCCCTGCTGTTGAAAACATGCCTGATGGCGATGCTTACCGACCAGGTGATGTGGTCACCAGTTATTCGGGCAAAACAATTGAAGTACTCAACACCGATGCCGAAGGACGCATGATTTTATGTGATGCCTTAACTTACGCACAAGAATACAAGCCTCAAGTGCTGATTGATTTGGCGACATTAACTGGCGCATGCGTTGTTGCATTGGGGCATGTTGCCTCAGCAGTGATGTCAAAACAAGAGCAACTACCACAAGATATATTAAATGCTGGCATCCAAGTTAATGACAAAGCATGGCAATTACCATTGTGGGATGAATACCAAAAACAAATCGATACTACCTTTGCCGATATGCAAAACGTTGGTGGCTTTGCTGGTGGTTCAATAACTGCTGGATGTTTTTTAAGTCGCTTTTGCGATGACGTCAATTGGGCACACATTGATATAGCTGGAACCGCGTGGAACAACAAAAAAGAAGGCGCAACAGGACGTCCTGTCGCCATGATGGTGCAATATTTAATAAATGAAAGCGTAAAATAATTTTTTGTAACACAAACATAACAGTATTTTAATATAATACGAGTTACAAAATCCAACTAGGGAAATAAATATGTCAGTGTATGAAAAAATTGTTTTAGCAATTGATCCTTTAGGCGAATATAAAAGTGTTGTCCAAAAGGCCAAGAACATCGTTGCACAAGATGGAATAATTGAAATGATATATGTGTGGGACGAAACGCCTGTTAGTTTGGTAAGCGATTCATCTCTTGTCGATTTGAATGATGATGATGCAATCGTTCATGAGCAAGAAAATAAAGTAAAAAACTTAATTGGAAAGATTGCAAATAAATACGACATTCCAACTGTAAACACTCATGTTTTGACAGGCAGCGCTCCTAAAGAAATAAGAAATTTTGCCAAACAAAATGATGCCGATTGTATCGTTATTGGTTCACACGGTCGTCACGGAATTGCACTGTTGCTTGGTTCAACTGCTTCAAGTGTCGTTCATGGCACTCCGTGTGATATTTTGGTCGTGAAAATATAAAAGGCTATTAAGAAAAATAGTCAAATACAATCATGCTACCTATGCCAACTGTTACAAATGCCACAGAAATATGCATGGCGTTATATAGCCAGTTTATTTTCGTGGCTGAATATTTTAGTGGTACAGCAATAACCATGGACAACAATGCCATACCCAAAATTGAACCAATTCCAAAAAAGGCGATATAGCTAAGTGCCATTAATGGTGTTTCAACGGTATTTAAGGTTAAAATTATCAACGCTGCCGAGCCTGCCATGCCGTGCATCAAGCCAATATACAAAGCACGCTTTGGAAATGGTTCTTTATGTTTGTGCTCATGTTTATCTTGGTCATGGGGCTTGTTTTCATCATGCGAATGGGCATGGAAGTGCTTAACTTCTTCACCATGCTTATGTGCATGAAAGTGTATGCGTTTTTTGTTGAGTCGATACAAAACATCAATACCCAATAGTATTAACATGATTCCCACTGCAAACTCTAGAGTTCTGGCAAAATCGTTCGGAATTATGCCATCGACAATTAAGGCAACTGAACCAAACACCAATAAAGTAATGGTATGCCCTACACCCCAAACCGCTCCGTGTAGAACGGTACTTTTAAAGCTTGTATTGCCCGTTACCAAGCTCGCTACAGCCGCCACATGATCAGCTTCCAAGGCGTGACGCATGCCAATTAAAAACCCCAATAATAAAAGACTTAAATCCATCGTTTCAACATATCCTCGGTAATTGTTCGCCTACTAACATATCAACTATACGGTTGCCACCAAAGCTGGTAGCGAGAATGACTCGTGATGCGGGCTGTTTTTCAACCTTACCAATAATAGCACTGTCTATGCCGGCAGGGTGTTTTTGCATAACTTGCAAAACTTTATTTGCACTATCTGCTGGAACAACAGCAATCAGCTTGCCTTCATTGGCTAAATACAAAGGGTCAAGCCCGAGTATTTCACACATACCGCGTACTTCTGGGCGTATTGGAATTTGTGTTTCATTAATGGTGATATTGACTTGACTGCTTTGGGCAAATTCGTTTAACACGGTAGCAAGTCCTCCACGAGTGGCATCTCTCATGCAATGTATAGCAGGACAAACTTCTAACATCTTTTGAATTAAACTATTGAGTACTTGGCAATCCGATTTGATGGTATTTTCTAGCGACATTTCACCACGAGCATCAACAATAGCCGCACCATGATCGCCAACAAAACCATTGATTATAACCACATCACCCACTTGAGCACGACTGGCAGCAATATTTATATTTTCTGCAATAACACCAATGCCTGTGGTGTTAATAAATAACTTGTCGCACTCGCCCTTATTGACCACTTTGGTATCGCCTGTGACAATTTTAACACCGGCATCATCGGCGGTTTTTTTCATGGATTTTACAATTTTACGCAGCGTTTCAACCTTAAAACCTTCTTCAATTATCATGCTGCAAGTCAAGTACAAAGGCTTTGCTCCGCCTACGGCTAAATCATTAACCGTACCAGTAATGGCTAATTTACCAATATCTCCTCCAGGAAAGAATAATGGGTCAACTACATAAGAATCGGTGGTCATTGCCAGCCTGTTACCATGTTTTGCAAGGTCGCTGAGGTTAAATTTTGCTTGGTCTTCGAGTTCATCCAAATGCGAATTGTCAAAACCACTAACAAAAACATCATCAATTAAATCTCGCATGGCTTTGCCGCCACTGCCATGAGCTAAGGTAATTATTTCAGCGTTTAGTTTTCTTTTGATACGGCTCATGCTGACTTATCCTTAATATTTATTTTAATTTGTTGTTCTCGCTTGGCAAGCAATTGTGGAATATCGCCAAAGCTGTAATAAGCTGCACAAGCCCCTTCGGATGACACCATTAGTGCCCCCATTGGCGTTTCTGGAGTACACGCACCACCAAATATTTTACATTCCCACGGACGCAATACGCCTTTAACTACTTCGCCACATTGGCAAGACTTTGGGTCGGCAATTTTTAATAAGGGTACGGCAAATTTTACTTCAGCATCAAAGTCTTGGTATTCTTCACGCATTTTAACACCTGAATGATCAATTGAACCTAATCCACGCCACTCAAAAAATTCACGTAATTCAAAAACTTTTGCCATGGCATTGAGTGCTGCAGGGTTGCCGTTTGGTGGTACAATACGGGCGTATTGGTTTTCTACCGTGCAACGTTTTTCTGCCAGTTGCGATAACACCATCCAAATTGACTGTAAAATATCTAATGGCTCAAAGCCTGTTATAACTATCGGTTTATGATACACATCGGCAATAAAATCAAAAGGACGCTCTCCAACCACCATGCTGACATGACCGGGTGCTAAAAATCCGTCAATGCGCATATCGGGTGAATCAAGCACGGCTTTTATGGTTGGAACCGTAGTTATGTGATTACAAAACAATGAAAAATTTTTGATGCCTTGGTTTTTTGCTTGTATCACTGTCAATGCGGTACTCGGCATGGTGGTTTCAAAACCTAGCCCAAAAAATATCACTTCACGCATCGGATTTCTTTTTGCCAGTTCTAAGGCATCCATGGGTGAATAAGTCATGCGCACATCAGCACCATCGGCCTTGGCTTGCAACAAACTTTTTTTAGAACCAGGCACTCGCATGGCATCGCCAAAGGTGGTAAATATCACTTCTGGACGTTCGGCAAGTTCCACACAGTTATCCACTCGACCCATGGGTAAGACACAAACTGGACAACCTGGTCCATGAATCATTTCCACCCAATCAGGCAACATTGGTTCGATGCCATAACGGAAAATGGTGTGCGTGTGACCTCCACAAAATTCCATCAATTGTATCGGCATTGCACCATCTTTTATGCCTAGTTTTTCTTTTAAACCATTTATTTGACTGATTAATGCCTTGGCTTTGGCAGGGTCTCTAAATTCATCGACGTATTTCATGTTTGCTCCATATTTTTGCCAAGTAAACCACGATTATCCGCTAATAATGTATGCACCAAATCCCATAAGATATGATAACAAGCCACATGCACCTCTTGGACGCGGTGTATCGAGTCGGTTTCAACCACCAAACAATGATCTAACAAGCCACTATTTAACATTGCTCCGCCTTTGTCTCCTGCAAAGCCTATGGTTATTAATCCTAAGTCTTTGGCTTTTTTAAAGCCTTGCATTAAATTTTCTGAATTACCACTGGTAGAAAATCCCACCAAACAATCGCCTTGGCGAGCATGGGCATTAATTTGTCGTACAAAAACATGCTTAACGCCTAAGTCATTGCTAATGGCTGAAATCATGGCGGTATCAATGCACAAGTTCATTGCTGGTAACGCAGGACGACCAGTGGTCACAGGATGTTGAAACTCAACAGCCAAATGTGCCGCATCACAACTTGAACCGCCATTGCCCATAGTAAATAAACGCCCTTGGTTCTGGTAAACCTGTGCAATGGCCTTGGCAGCTTCTATCAAAGCTTGAGAATTTTTATCAAAAAAGCGTTGTTTTTCATCAATGGAATGTTGTGCTTTTTGTTTGATAGAATCCAGTAACGCAGAGTTTTCAGTGACTGTGTTTTTCTTATCGCCATGTAAAAAAGGATACAAAGATTTTAAGTGTTCCCTATTGTCATTTGAGTCATTTGACATATCAAGTCTCCAATTCTTTTTGGCTGGATTTGATTGCTTCGACTTCTTCTTGGTACTCTTCTAGTTCTTGCAATAAATCCAAAGTTCTTTGTGCTTCATCTGCATCAATTCGGCTCATGGCAAAACCCACATGCACCAACACCCAATCACCGATACATTTTTGTGGTGGATGTTGTTCATCGACAATGCATTCAATATTAACTGGGCGTTTTATGCCTGCCACATCGACTTTTGCTTGCATCAACTTTTCGTCAATGATTTCAATAATTTGTCCAGGAATGCCTAAACACATGCTTGTTTCTCCAATTGTTGTGCCAATGCAATCATGGCTTGCCCTAATGCAATACCACCATCGTTGGCAGGAATTTGTTGGTGAATTAACACCTTGTATTTTTTACTTTCTAACTGTGCAACCGCTTGTTGTAATAATATTTTATTTTGAAAAACACCGCCGCTTAGGGCAATGGTCTCTAATTTTTGGGTTTTTAAAATTGCCTCAATCATGGCAACGATGCTAGTGGCTAAACCCAAATGAAAGCGTGTGGCAATTACGGCAGGTGTAAGGTCTTTGTCTAAATCTTTGAGTAGTGCTTGCCACAGTGCAAAGGTATTTAGTTGCATTAAACCATTGTCTTCTTTTTGAATTTCTAAAGTATAGGCATGGTTTTTTTGTTGCTCAATTAATGATTCTGTCACCAGTGCTTCAAGCTCGATAGCCGCCTGTCCTTCGTACTGTACTTGTTCAACACAAATTCCAACTGCGGCTGCAACCGCATCAAATAACCTGCCAGCTGAGGATGCCATGGGCGAATTGATGTTTTTTTCTAACATGGCATCTAAGGTTGCCACTGGGTTTTGTTGTAAATATTGAATAATGGCTAAGTGCCCGTATTTTTTAGATATTGTTTTCCAATCAAAATGTGAACTTAGTTGTGCATAGGTGTTTCTCCACGGTTGTTGCATCGCTTGAGATCCACCCAAAAGTGCCATCGGTTTAAGTCGTCCAACACGTTTGCATTGACTATAATCCGCTAGCAAAAATTCACCACCCCAAATGCTATCATCATCACCATAACCTATGCCATCGAGTGCCACACCCAAGACTTTACCTTGATTGAGTGCCCAGTTATTTTCTGCTAAACACGAAGCAACATGAGCGTGATGATGCTGAACTGTAGATAACAAAAGATTGTTTTTTAAGGCTAAAGATTTTCCGTATTTACTGGATAAATAATCAGGGTGTGCGTCAATGGCAATTATATTGGGCTGGTGTTGGTATAGATTTTGAAAAAGTTTTAAGGTTTTTTCATAATCATTGTATGTGTCGGCATTTTTTAAGTCGCCGATATGTTGCGATAATATGGCTAAACCATCTTTGACCAAGCAAAATGTATTTTTTAACTCGCCACCACATGCCAAAACATCTGTGCTTTGCTCAAATCCTTTGGGTAATGCCATCGAAGTGGGTGCATAGCCCCGTGCTCGTCGTAGAACTTGAGTATTATCACCCACCACTCTGACTACGGAATCATCTACTCGATTGACAATATCACGATTGTTTAACAACCAATAATCAGCTATATCTTTTAGTGATTGTTTAGCATCTTCATTGTCTATACATTGCGGAATATCGCTAGAATTGCCCGAGGTCATAACTAAAGGAAAGTCCATTTTTTGCAAAAGCAAATGATGCAATGGCGTATAAGGCAACATAAATCCCAAGGTGTTTTGTCTAGGTGCAAGCTCATTTGGTAAATCATTTTTACTTTTACTCAACAAAACAATCGGGGCAATCGATGATTGCAGCAGTTGTTTTTCTTGTTTATTAATATCTGCGTATTTTTCGATGACTGTTATATCTCGTGCCATCAATGCAAATGGCTTGGCGTTGCGTTTTTTTCTTTGCCTTAATGCTTTTACGGCTTGTTGATTGCTGGCATCGCACGCCAAATGAAAACCACCGATGCCTTTGATGGCAATGATTTTGCCTTGTTTTAGTAGTTCAACGGTCGCTTTTATTGTATTTGTTTGTTCAATAGCAGGCTCTAACCAAATTTCTGGACCGCATTTTGGACAAGCATTGGGTTGGGCGTGAAATCTTCTATCGGCAGGATAGTCGTATTCACTTTGGCATTTGTCACATAAGATGAAAGGAGCCATTGAAGTATTCTTGCGGTCATAAGGGATGGCTTTTATGATGGTTAATCTAGGGCCACAATGCGTGCAATTGGTAAAAGGATAGCGATAACGACGATTGTTTTTATCAAAGGTTTCTTTTGCACACACTTCACAAGTCGCGGCATCTGGCACAATACCCGTTTGTGCAGCCGTGGCATGGCTGGCAACAATGGTAAAATCATTTGGTGGTTTTGAGTGAAAACCTTCGGATTCAATGCTATCAATTCGTGCCAATGGCGGACATTGATCTTTGAGTGATTGAATAAAGGTTGCGATTTCATTGTCCTTACCAAACAATTCAATCAAAACCCCTTGCCCGTCATTCAAGACAGCTCCTTTGAGTTTTTGTTTGTTAGCAATTATCCAAACTGTAGGGCGAAAACCAACACCTTGCACCAAGCCTTTGACACGTATTCTTTGTCCTGTTTGCCTACCTGTTGTCATAGTTTTTGCTCTTTAGTGGCTTCTTGCATATCTATGATTTTGGTATTTTTTTCTAAACCATAACGCTCAATTTTATTGCGCAAACCAACCCGTGACAAGCCCAGCTCTTGGGCTGCTTTGGTTTGATTCCAGCGGCATTTAATTAAGGTTTCTTTGACCACTACAGCTTCCAGTGACTCCAAGCGTTGTTTTAGCGTACCTTCGGCATTAACGACATAATCCATGTCATTTTTAGATTCTTGCGGAGTTGCGTGTAAAATATGCCGCGAAATTAAGTCGGAACCCAAATAATCTTCTTGACCCAAAACCAGCATTCGTTTCACTTCATTGTTCATTTCGACAATATTGCCAGGCCATTCATATTGTTCAAAAATCTTTAGGGCTTCATCGCCGATACCATTAACTTTTTTTCCTAACAGTTCCATATTTTGATTTAATAAAGTAATAGCAATTGGCACGATATCCTGCTGACGTTTTCTTAGTGGCGGGATATGAATATCAAAGGTTGCTATGCGATAAAACAAATCACGCCTAAATGTTCCATTGCCCAATTTTTCATCCAAGTCATGGTCGGTTGCTGCTACTACTCGAATATTTATTTTGGTTGGGCGACTTGAGCCTATTTGATAAACCTCTCCATCAAGCAAAACTTGTAATAACTTTAACTGAAAAGCAGTGGAGGTTTCATCAATTTCATTCAAATAAATTGTGCCACCATTGGCTTTTGCCAACAAGCCAGCCTTGTCTTTTTTTGCACCAATAAACGCACCGTTTTTATAACCAAATAATTGTCGCTCTAGCATTTCATCATCTAAGCCAGCACAATTTTGGGTCACAAATGGCTCCTTTTGTCGCAAAGAATTATCATGAATAGCACGGGCATAAGAACCTTTGTCGGTGCCTGACTCACCAATGAGTAAGACATGCACATCAAAGGCGGCAATATTACGAATTAAATTACAAATTCGATTTACTGGACTTTCTGGACTGCGAATTATTCCCATGTCCCAATCCAGGCGTGTTTGTAATATTTGCCGTTTTGCCAACATGGTTTGTTCAATATTATCGGGCTTGAGTTGTAATTCTATTTTTAACTGTTCATTTTTTCGCTGTAACTCAAAAAACTCAATGGCATTGTTTAATTTGCCTATGATTTCATTTTTATGCCATGGCTTGCAGATGTATTGAAATATATCTTTGTTTTTTATGGCATTGGTTACAATATCACTGGCAGCATAATCTGTTATCATGATGCGTATAACATCTGGATGTTGTGCGCGCACTTGTTGGCAAAAATCCAGCCCTCTGACCTCTGGCATTCGTTGTGCGCTGAGTAAAACTTGTATCCATTGTTGTTGTAAAATCTCATGTGCGTTTTCAACATCTAAAGCACTAAAGACTTCAAATTGTTTAGATAGAATCGCTTCAAATGCCGCAATAGCATCTTTATCATCCATCACAATCAAAATACTTGGCAGTGTCTTTTTCATAAAAATTTCTCTTTATGCCTGTTTTTTAAAACCAATTAGCTTGCTTTGACGAGATAGTTTTATCCATTGGTACCAATCATCCATGCCTTCGCCTGTTGTTGCCGAAACTTTTAAGATTTGAATACTTGGGTTGACCTTTTTGGCATACGCTATACACTTTTGAATATCAAAATCCAAATATGGCAATAAATCAATTTTATTTAATAACAATAAATCTGCGGCATAAAACATATCAGGATATTTAATCGGTTTATCTTCGCCCTCTGTAACGGACAATATTGCCACTTTGTGTGCTTCGCCTAAATCAAATGCCGCGGGACAGACAAGGTTGCCAACATTTTCAATAAATAATACCGAAGTATCATCTGGGTCTAAATGTTCAATCGCATGACCAACTTGGTGTGCATCCAAGTGGCATCCTTTGCCTGTATTAATTTGAATTGCTTTGGCACCTGTAGCCCGTATTTTATCAGCATCGTTAGAAGTTTCTTGATCGCCCTCAATTACCACCATCGGCAAATCATCTTTTAAATCGGTTAATGTTCGAGTTAATAAAGTTGTTTTTCCAGACCCTGGAGATGAAACTAGATTTAAAGACAAAATTCCTTTGGCTGCTAACATGCTTTTATTGTTTTGTGCATATTCGTTATTCTTTCCTAAAATATCTTGTTCAATTTGCACCATTCTTGATTGGCTCATGCCTGGCGCATGGGCGTGAGCAGGACCATGTCCGTAATGATGATCATCACCATTATGCTCATGTGCATGACTGTGTTCATGCTTGTGGTCATGTTCGTGCTTATGGTCATGGACCGCTACACCTTCTACCCTACTTTCGCCTTCACTGCATCCGCATACTGTACACATTATTCTACCTCTAGTTCTTTAATTTTCATTTCTGTTCCACCTGTAACTTGCAATTGTGAACTGCCACATTGTGGGCATTCATCAAATCGCTTTTTTATCTTGACTGGTTCACTGCATTGCATACACCATGCCGAACCCGCTACTCTGATTATTTCAAGTTTTGCATCCTTTGCAATGCTGTTTTTCATAACCACATCAAAACTAAATTTCAACGCCTCAATCTCAACACTTGATAACTCGCCTATTTCTAACCAGACGGTTTTTACTTTTTTAAATTTTTGAGTGCTTGCTTCTGTTTCAAGCACTTGCAGTATGCCTTCGCACAATGACATCTCGTGCATTAACTGACCCTCAACTCATAGCCCACACATGGGTCAATGGCATTAATGACGCAATGGGCTATTTTTTGGTATTCTGAATTGGTCTTTGTTTTTATATTTTTCAATGATTCCACCACAACGCCATTTGGGTGAAAGTTCCACTCGGTTGGAGCCACAATTTGATAAGTTTTTACTTTGTTGTTCTCAACGACAGCACGGTGAATTAAACGTCCGCGTGCGGCTTCTATTTGTGCTATTTGTGATGATTCAGTTGTTGCAGATTTATTTGCCAGTAAAGTCCGTATTTGCAAAGGCAGTAATGAAACTTCAACGAGGCGTGCAAGCCAACGGGTTAACAAGCCATTCCCATGCTTTTCTTGTAAATCTATGATTAAACTATTATTACGATGTCGTGTTAATGGTGTGGTCTCGTAGGTTTTTTGTTGCCACCGTGGTTGAGCAATAAAGTTTTTAGCATTGCCATTGCCCAACTCAAATTCCAATTCTTTTACAGGTAAAACAGGCAAAGGCTGCAAAGAAATAGCCGCTTGTGAAGACCAATCATTTTTAATAATTGTATTTATTGCCTTTGTGGCAATACTTTGCTGCTTTGTTGACCACTCAATTAAAGCGAGGTATGTGTTAATTTGTTGCCATTGATTTATTGGCATTCCAAATAAGTGTTTTTCAAGAAAGGTTTCAATTTCTTCAATCAAAGCCTGTGTTTCAGCTTGCTGAATTGTTGCATTATTTTCAAAGTCAAATATGGGTTGACCACCTAATATGCTCGTCTGCATTTGCTTGACCAATTGAGCAACAAAAGATAAATTAACATCACTTGCTTTAATGTTGAGCAATTGAGGTGCATCTAAGAATATTCGCAACAAGTGCTCTTTTAATGTTTCAGTTAATACCAAAATTTGTTGAGCACTATTTTTGTAATTTTTCTGGTGGATTAAGACCCTAAAGGCATTATAGGATTGAGCAATACCGCAAATATTAAACAATAAAGGCACGATTTTTAAGGCTTGTTCTGGACTTTTACCCACCAATATTTGTGAAGCGTGCAAGGGCCGACTTGAAGTTATAGTGACGGTTGTATCACTTGAGCTTCTTTTAACATCAATGATGAGCTGTCCTTCAATCATTCTTGTTATCACTTTTTCTTAAAAAAGCACCACGCAACATATCACGTCTGCTCATGGGCGTTTGTATGTTTTCTTTTAGGTCTTTAATCGGTGTTGGCTCTGTTTTATCTTGAGATTTTCCATCTTCACAATCGCCTTTTGATTCATCTTCAGGTATTTCATCACCTTCATCACCATAACCAGGGTGCTCTTCTTCACCTTTCCAAATGCGTTCTATTTGTTCCGAATCTATATCGGTTTGTTCGATATTTTCGACGTTCATCAATTCTTTAATGACTACCGTGGCAGTGTCCAATGCCGCCTCATTGTCTGCAAATTCAAACATCGGTGAAAATAACGAACACATTTGATAAGTGCCCAATTCTTTATCTCGACCGATTATAAAAGAATAACGTCCTGAGGGAAAGATATGGGTTTCCTTGCTCAGTTCTGACAAATCATTCCACGTATCAGTTTCATAGGGTAGTAGGATAATATTCATAAACCAAGGCGTTATAAGCACACCAAGATAGAGTTCTTGCCATTGCTGCAAGCCTATGACGCTTACCTCTAATTTTTCGTTAATTACTGGCACATCTTTCATGTTTTCTTGATAAATTCTAGTGAAAACAGATTCAATTAAATTCTTTTTGTCTTTTATTTCATCCTCAGTTATGACAATAGTTTCAATTTCTTGCGGTTCTTGTGATTGTTGGGTTTTCATCATTTATCAATTAACATAAAGTCATTTTTATTGCCGTCACATTCTGGGCAAGACCAATCTTCAGGCAATTCGGAAAAGGGTGTGCCTGGGGCTATTTGCCAATAATCATCACCTTCATCAGGATTGTAAACGTGCCAGCAGATTTTGCACTCAAGTTTTGAGTCATCTTTTAGCTTGCTTTTGTCACCACCAAAAGAGCCCGGTAATATTGCATCATCCATTACTAAACCTCTTCATGATAGATGCTTAAAATTTCTTGCAAGCGTTCAGCACTGTCTTCAAGGTCTTCCTTGGAGGCTTTTGCGACACTGGGTATATCAACTAGTTCTAAAGTATTTAATATCAGGGTATCTTGTGAATTAAAAAATTGCACCCACCAAGCATTTTTAGTCGCCGTACTGCTAATTCGACAATTACCATAACCGCGTGAAAGAATTATCGTTGGACCAATGCCCAACACATGAGACATAAAGGATATATCATCATCAGTATGTGGTAATAAGGATAAATTGATAATATGCGGCTCATCGCCTTTTTTTAATTCCGGAAGCTTATCACTAACTTCAACCAACAAGGGTGGTGCATTATAAATTGACTCTGGAATTTCAATGCGAGACATATCAAAATTTTCTTGTGCATTTTTGAATGTTAATTCGGTAACCACACTAGGAATATCTGCTACTTCCATGGTGTCTTGTACAATGTTTTGGTTGGCATCAAGGTAACGCACACGCCATAATCCTGCCAGTACCGATTCTTGAATTTCGATTTGGACTTCGCCATTGTATTGGATACTGACCTCGCCATCGCCTAGCAATTGATCCATAAACAAGCTGTTTTTGTCATCTAATTTATTCAAATCAAAAATGACCGCCTTTTTACCAACTTTGTATTGGGTTAAACAACTTTGTATTTCATGAGCCAAGGCCAATGCTTGCTCCATGCCTACAACTTCTTCTGGCTCGGGCACAATAGGTGCTTCAAAGGTTGTCATGCCTGCTGGTAAATTCATAAAGGAAATTTCAGCACCATCGCTATCGGCTGGTTGCGAACCAGGGCCGACGACTTTCAATGGTATATCACATTTTTTCATATTTTATGGCTCCTGGAGCTTAGTTGTTTGGTTTTAGGGTTAATGGAATATCAAATACAGGTTTTGGTTCTGAAGTTAACAACTCATTTATTTTAAGAATATAGTCGTTCCAATCTTGTACCTTGCTGATGTGTCCCAGTTTTTGTCCTTTTTTTAAGAAAACCAGGGTTGGCCAACGGGCAAACCCAAATCGTCTTTGTAAACTGCGTTCCGACTTTTGTTCGACAAATGCAGCACTGAAACGGTTGCCGTATTCCTTAACCAGTTCAGGTAAAATCATGGCAACATCATCACTCTCAGGGTAACGCGTTGGATCGCTGGCAAAAAACAGGACACATTCGTCTTGTGATTTAATAAATTCATCTATATTTTCTTCATCCAAAACTGGATAATTGTACTTCTCAATCATGTTCTTAATAAGGACTGATGGCATTTAGTTTTTCTCCGATAGTTTTTTTTGGCTTTCTTCAAAAGCAATAAGTGAGGCTGGTTTTTGCGGTTCACGGTCAATTAGGTCGGCAAATAAAGCATCGATGGCATTGTTGTCCATGCCGTTTTGTGAAATCTGCCCATCATTCTCCATTACCATATTGACCGCAGTGACTGCTTTGGTTATTTTATCGGCATTTTCTGGGGTTAATACTTCTCTGGCACTGTTGAGAAAAACCAAAACCCATGTACCAATGGGCAAATCACCAACCAGCAAGGTATCAACATCACGTTTGATTCCCATGCCTTCACATTTGGCATAACCAAAACCCGTTTCTTTTATTTGCATTGGCAAACCGATACACATTAATACTTGCCTCGATGATCAACGTCACAAGCAATGACCTTTTCCTCATCTAATTTGTGTGGCTTGTATTGGATATGAAACTCTTTTGAGTGCAATACACGGTTGTCGCCAACCCTACTAGCGGCTTCTGCCGATGGTCTTTGTTCTTCGTAGGTCTTGATATCCATTTCTTTTCCAGCTAAAGCGTGTTCTTTAGATAATGGCTTGACTCTTTTTGTTGCGTGAATGTCAAATTGTTTTAACCAGTCTAAAGCGGCTTCAATTGCAGGGTCAATCTGTTGTCGGGTTTTTTCTCTCAAGCTTCCACCAAAATCTTCTAATTCAACAGGTTGAACTCCAACCAATAGTAAATGTTCAGGGTATCTGCCGAGCATTTCTGCCATCATTAATACCTCTTGAAAGCCTGTTTGGTGTAAACTCATTTTTTTTACACCCATAAATTTAGGTACATCCTCGCCTTCAATAAGCTTCATTTCACCAGGCTCCAAACCATAATCAATGGCATCAAAAACCACCAATATTTCTGCCTCTTCAACAAATTGAACCAAGTAAATGCCTTGAGTGCCACCATCCATTACCTTGACGTTGTCATCAAACTGATAATATTGATTGAGTTTTTCAACAGCTCGAACACCAAAGCCTTCGTCTGCCCATAAAATATTTCCTATGCCGAGAATGAGTGTTTGTTTCATTGTGTATTTCATTGAGTGAAAATTGAATTTTAAGCTTACCCCCCCCACCATTAAAATGTCAACCAAGTTGTCAATTTAATTTATAAAAGCATACTAGCTATTCAAAACAAATGGTTTGTGGTGTTACAAACCTCGGTTTTCTCCTTGTAAATTTAAACTAAAAAATATCCCATGTTGTTTTTAAAAAAAAATGTTAACGTATTCACCAATGAACTGGGTGGAATTCGATTTTGATGCATCAGGATCCCAACAAGAAAATATTAACTATACTAAATTGAGGAGTAGAATAATGACAGAGACTTTTTATGATGTCATGCGGAGACAGGGGATTACCCGTCGAAGTTTTTTAAAATTTTGTAGTCTAACTGCAGCAGCAATGGGTTTAAGTCCAGCTTATGCAGCAAAAATTGCTGATGCGATGGAAAACAAACCGCGAATACCTGTGCTTTGGCTGCACGGACTTGAGTGCACATGTTGTTCTGAATCTTTTATTCGTTCTGCCCACCCTCTGGCTAAAGACGTTATTTTATCTATGATTTCTCTGGATTATGATGACACAATTATGGCAGCAGCAGGGCACCAAGCTGAGGCAATTATTGAAGAAACCATTGAGAAATACGATGGTAACTTTATTCTTGCCTGTGAAGGCAACCCTGGGTTAGAACAAGAAAATACCGGTGGTATGTCTTGTATTATTGCAGGCAAACCCTACACTGAACAGTTACGTTATGCTGCCAAACATGCTAAAGCCATAATATCCTGGGGCTCTTGTGCTTCTTGGGGTTGTGTGCAAGCTGCTTCACCCAATCCAACGGGAGCGACACCGATACATAAAGTGCCCGATTTGGGCAATGCACCTATTATTAAAGTTCCTGGTTGTCCACCTATTGCTGAGGTTATGACTGCGGTAATTACGTATATGCTCACCTTTGAACGCTTACCTTCTTTGGATCGCCAAGGTCGCCCTAAAATGTTTTATTCACAACGCATTCATGACAAATGCTACCGTCGTGGTCATTTTGACGCAGGTCAGTTTGTTGAAAAATGGGATGATGAAGGAGCAAGAAAGGGGTATTGCTTGTACAAGATGGGTTGCAAAGGACCAACTACTTATAACGCTTGTTCAACTATTCGCTGGAATGGAGGGTTATCATTTCCAATTCAAGCAGGTCACCCTTGCATTGGCTGTTCAGAAGATGGTTTTTGGGACAAAGGTGGTTTTTATAACCGCTTATCAGGCATTAATCAATTTGGTGTTGAAGAAAATGCCGATAAAGTTGGCATAGGTGCCGCCACAGTTGTCGGTGGTGCAATTGCTGCACACGCTGCCATATCCGCCCTAAAACGATCACAAAACAAAGGAGACCAAGCATAATGAGCATTATCCAAACACCAAACGGTTACACACTCGATTCATCAGGAACACGACACGTTGTTGATCCAGTTACCCGCATTGAAGGGCACATGCGAGCCGAAGTCAATATTAATTCTGACAATATTATTACCAATGCCGTTTCTTCTGGAACAATTTGGCGAGGATTAGAGGTTATACTTAAAGGCCGCGACCCACGTGATGCGTGGGCATTTGTACAGCGTATTTGTGGCGTTTGCACAGGTACACATGCTTTAACATCCGTTCGTTCGGTTGAAGATGCCTTGGGGATTAATATTCCAGAAAATGCCAATAGTATACGTAACATAATGCAGTTGTCTTTACAAATTCATGATCACTTGGTGCATTTTTATCACTTGCATGCGCTAGACTGGGTTAATCCAGTGAATGCTTTAAAAGCCGATCCAAAAGCAACCTCTGCTTTGCAACAACAAGTCTCTCCTCACCACCCAAAATCATCGCCTGGTTATTTTCGCGATGTGCAAAATCGTTTAAAGAAATTTATCGCATCGGGACAACTTGGACCGTTTAAAAATGGATATTGGACCAATCCTGCTTACTTGCTTCCACCAGAAGCCGATTTGATGGCAGTTACACATTATTTAGAGGCTTTAGACTTCCAAAAAGAAATCATGAAGACCCGTACTATTTTCGGCGGTAAAGACACTCATCCGAACTGGACTGTTGGTGGTGTTCCTTGTCCTATTAACATGGATGATACCGGAGCAGTTGGTGCATTAAACATGGCGAGCTTAAATCAAGTTCACCAAATCATTAAAGACACCAAAACATTTGTAGATAATGTCTATATCCCAGATATTTTAGCTATTGGACAATTTTATAAAGGCTGGCTGTACGGTGGTGGAATATCTGGTTCAAATGTTTTGGCTTATGGCGATATTCCTGATAGAGCCAATGATTATTCTGCAGGCAACTTGATGATGCCACAGGGAGCAATCATTAACGGTAAGCTTAGTGAAGTCCACCCTATAAATTTACGCGACCCTAATGAAATTCAAGAATTTGTACCACATTCTTGGTATAAATATCCAAATGGTGTCAAAGGCCTTCACCCTTGGGAAGGTATTACCGATCCTAACTTTGATGTCAGTTCCGCAAAAGGCACAAAACACAATATTGAAGAACTTGATGAAGCTGCTAAATATTCATGGATTAAAGCACCGCGCTGGAAAGGCCACGCGATGGAAGTTGGGCCTTTGGCTCGATACATTGTAGGTTATGCACAAGGGCATGAATATTTTACCGAGCAAATTAATTACACTCTTAAAACATTAGATGTCCCTCTTGAGGCATTGTTTTCCACCTTGGGAAGAACAGCTGCACGCGCCCTAGAAGCACAGTGGGCCGCTGACCAACAATTGTATTTCTTTGAAAAACTCATGAAAAACATTAAAAACGGTGATTCAACAACCCATGGTGGAGAGATGTGGGATCCAAACGACTGGCCGGCTGAGGCTAAAGGCGTTGGTTTTTCTGAAGCACCTCGTGGAGCTCTAGGTCACTGGATTAAGATTAAAGACCAAAAAATTGAGAACTATCAATGTGTCGTGCCAACCACATGGAATGGCTCGCCACGTGATGAGGCAGGTAATATTGGTGCATTTGAAGCATCCATGATGAATACCAAGGTTGAAGTTCCTGAAGAACCCGTTGAAATCCTGCGCAACATTCACAGCTTTGATCCATGTTTAGCGTGTTCAACACATGTTATGTCAGAAGAAGGTAAAGAATTGGTCAAAGTCACAACTGGCCCAATAGGATCATAATGGAGGTGTAGTTATGTCTACTAAGACAAAAAACGAACAATCGGTCTATGTGTATGAAGTTCCAATTCGATTATGGCACTGGATTAATGCATTAGCAATTACTGTACTTGCTATCACAGGTTATTTAATTGGCTCTCCATTGTCGAGCTTATCAGGCGAAGCCTACGAACATTTCCTCATGGGCTATATACGCTTTGCTCATTTTGCTGCAGGTTATGTATTCGTTATTGGCTTCATTGGCAGAATATATTGGGCTTTTGTTGGTAACTCCCATGCTAAACAAATCTTTTTACCGCCAATATTCAGTGGCAAGTTTTGGTCTGAAGTTTGGCACGAAATGAAATGGTACCTGTTTATTGCCAAAGAACCTAAAAAATATGTCGGTCATAATCCTATGGCAATTATCTTCATGCATGTTATGTTAGTATGGGGAACATTCTTTATGATTTTCACTGGATTAGCGTTGTATGGTGAAGGTGCTGGCTTTGACAGTTGGCAATATTCATGGTTTAGTTCTTGGATAATTCCACTGTTCGGGCAATCACAAGACGTTCATACCTTTCATCATTTGGGCATGTGGGTAATACTCATCTTTGTTATGATGCATGTTTATGTCGCTTTTCGCGAGGACATTATGTCAAGACAAACACTAATTAGCACAATGATTAGTGGCTGGAGAACCTTTAAAGATAATCGAAAAGATTAACCAATAAAACAATACTTTTTACTTATTAAAATACGAGCCATTTAACTATGGTTCGTATTTTTTAGCTTAAACGATTAGTTTTTTGCGAATTTTTTAACGCAGAGTGGTGTTTTTTACAACTTTTTAACACGTGCCATGAGTTATACAAAGGTCTCTCAAATAAAATATAGAAAAATACAATCCAGAAAACATAGAAAGCCTTTGGTAAAAGCAAAAATGGTATTCTTATTTTTGCTGATGGGTTTTTATTTCAAATGACCTTATTAAAGCAGAGCATCATTTACAATTAGTCCCTGATAATTATAAAGACAGCTTCTTATATTTTATTTAATTGCCAAAGCTGAACTAGAGTATAAAAAACAAAACTACGATGAAGCCTATAACTTTATAATGCAAGCCAAACAAAAATCAGGCGATAACTGGTCAGATAAAGATTTGTTAATCAACATAAAAAAGCATTAAATGAATTAACAATGATACAACAACCTCACCTAAATATTTTTTCAGAATCTAATAAAAACAGTATTAAAGCCAATTCAAATATTGGATAATACTTGATTCGCACGATATAAATGAAAAGTTCAAATAAATGATAGAAAAATACAATCCAAAAGACATAGAAAGCCGTTGGTACAAGCAATGGGAAGAGGCGGGATATTTCTCGCCTAGTGATAAAGGCGCAAAAGCCGATGAAACTTTTTGCATTATGTTGCCTCCGCCTAATGTCACCGGCTCATTGCACATGGGTCATGCCTTCCAAGACACGATTATGGATGTGCTTATCCGCTATAACCGCATGCAGGGCAAAAAAACCCTGTGGCAATGTGGAACAGATCATGCAGGCATTGCCACGCAAATGGTGGTTGAACGCCAATTGCTTGCTGATGGCATTAAACGCACCGATTTAGGACGCGAAAAATTCTTAGAAAAGGTTTGGGAATGGAAAGAAAAATCCGCTGGGCATATTCAATCGCAAATTCGTCGTTTGGGCGCATCGGTTGATTGGCAAACCGAACGCTTTACCATGGATGAAGGTTTGTCTAAAGCGGTACAAAAACAATTTATTGATTTATACGAAGAAGGCTTAATCTATCGCGGCAAAAGACTGGTCAATTGGGATCCTGTTTTGCAAACCGCCTTGTCTGATTTGGAAGTAGAATCGGTTGAAGAAGACGGTTTTTTGTGGCACTTAAAATACCCTCGTAGTGATGGTAAAGGTCATGTTATTGTTGCCACCACTCGCCCTGAAACCATGCTGGGTGATACCGCCATTGCCGTGCATCCCGATGACGAACGCTATAAAGACTTAGTCGGTAACACCGTAGAATTGCCTTTAACGGGTCGTCAAATTCCCGTTATAGCCGATGATTATGTCGACATGGAATTTGGCACAGGTTGTGTCAAAATCACCCCAGCTCATGATTTTAACGATGCCGAAATGGGCAAACGCCACGGTTTAGACATCATTAATGTCTTAACCGATGATGCCAAAATCAATGATGATATGCCTGAAAAATACATTGGTATGGATAGATTTGATGCGCGCAAACAAATTGTTGCTGATTTTGATGAATTGGGCTTGCTTGAAAAAATTGAACCGCATAAATTAATGGTTCCTCGTGGTGATCGTTCACACTCCATTGTTGAACCTTATCGCACCGACCAATGGTACGTAAAAGTCGAGAGCATGGCACAAAAAGCATTGGATGTTGTTAAAGATGGCGAAGTGAGCTTTGTACCCGAAAATTGGGACAAAACTTATTACCAATGGATGGAAAATCTCGAAGATTGGTGTATCTCTCGCCAATTGTGGTGGGGACACCGTGTGCCTGCTTGGTATGATGAAAACGGTAAAATTTATGTGGCTGAAAATGAACAAAAGGTGCGTGAAAAATACAAGCTGGCAGCAGACTTCAAACTGACCCAAGATGAAGATGTGTTTGATACCTGGTTTTCATCCAATTTATGGCCTTTTTCCACTTTAGGATGGCCAGAACAAACCGACCGTTTAAAAGAGTTTTACCCAACCCAAGTTTTAGTCACAGGTTTTGATATTATTTTCTTCTGGGTCGCACGCATGATTATGGCGGGCTGTAAGTTCATGGGTCAGATTCCATTTGAAACCGTTTATATTCATGGACTTATAAACGATTCACAAGGACAGAAAATGTCCAAATCCAAAGGCAATGTGTTAGACCCCATTGACATCATTGATGGCATAGAATTAGAGGACTTGGTGAACAAACGCACCAGCGGCTTAATGCAACCCAAAATGGCTGCTAAAATTGAAAAAGCCACGCGCAAGGAATTTCCTGATGGTATAAACTCCAATGGTTGTGATGCACTAAGATTTACTTTTGCAGCTCTTGCTACCAATGGTCGACACCTGCGTTTTGATATGAAACGTTTGGAAAGTTACCGTAATTTCTGTAACAAAATCTTCAATGCTTCACGCTTTGTTTTCATGAACACAGAAGACTTTAAACTCGATGCGCAAAAGTGGAACTCCAATTCAACCGCCGAACTCTGGATTTTATCGCAATTGCAAAACAGCATTGCTGATTACCGCAAACACTTGGACAACTTCCGTCTGGATTTGGCTTCACAGTGTATTTATGATTTTATCTGGAACAATTATTGCGATTGGTTTGTGGAACTTGCCAAACCTCTACTCAAGCAAGACGAAGACACCAAATACAATGTACAACACACCTTATTGTATGTGTTAGACCAAGCCTTGCGCTTATTGCACCCCATTATGCCGTTTATCACCGAAGAAATTTGGCAAGAACTTAAAGTCAAACTGAAACTGGATAGCGAAAGCATCATGATTGCACAATTTCCTGAATTTGATGCCAATCTAGTCGATGAAAAATCATTCAAAGACATGCAATGGTTACAAGCAGCAGTTTTGGGTATCCGTCAAATTCGTGGCGAAATGAACATCTCACCACGCAAACCTTTGAGCATCATTTTAGAAAACACATCAGAAAATGATTTAAACGTTTTAGCCAACAATGAAGCCTTACTCAAAACCATGGCACAACTGGATGACATCACCGTATTAAAAGAAGGCGAACAAGCACCAGAATCAGCTGTCGCACTTATTGGCGAAATGAAAGTCAATATTCCACTGGCTGGGCTCATTGACGTCGATGCCGAAATCGCACGTATCAATAAACTCATTGAAACCGCCAACAAAGAAATCGCCCGAAGTGCTGGAAAACTCAAAAACGAACGCTTTGTAAGTTCTGCACCTGAGGCAGTGGTTAATAAAGAGCGCAATACTCTAGCAGCGAATCAACATAAGTTAGAAGAGCTAATAGGACAACTGGAAAAATTGACAAATATATAGATTTTATCGCATCATCAATGCTAAGGAATATTTTATAGCTTATCAATGCCGTTTGTAGTGATAATTATTGATAAGCTATTTAATCTTTCTATTTCGGAATTACTAATTGCTTAAAATTAACCTGAAAGTTTAATGCTTTCCTTAAAAAAACGTTAATTTCACAATTTTTAACACAATCCTGGCATTTTTAGCCCTTTTGGCAGTTGTCTTTTGCACTCCTTGCCCTTATTATGCGCTCTCAAACAAACGTAAATGAGAAAAACAATGAAAAAGATTTTAGTAACAGGCTTAATTTTAAGCACAATAGGAACAGCTGTTGCGGGCGATAGCCCTTGGTCAGGAAAAGGACAACTGGGTTTTTCTAGCACTTCGGGAAACAGTGACACAACAACCTTAACTGCAGGAATAGCTGGAAAATACGAAGTTGATCAGTGGATTCACACGGTCAGTTTAGATGTTTTACGCGCTGATGCGAATGGAATAGATACGGCTAAGAGATATATTTTAGAAGGCAAATCGGGTTATAAATTTAGCGATAAAGATTATGTATTTTTTAATACTCGATATGAAAGAGACAGCTTCACTGCATTTGACTATACTTGGACAAACGCTGTGGGTTGGGGTCATAAGTTTTATGACAACGATGATAAAAAACTCATTACTGAAGTTGGTATCGGGCATAAAATAGCCGCATTTGATATTGATAGAAATGAAAACTCAGGTCTTGTTGTCACGGGAAAAATGGATTATATGCGCAAAATTTCTGACAACATGTCATTTGATGACGTATTAAGAGTTGAAGCGACCAGTGATAATACCTTTATTCAAAATGATGCCGGCTTTACTTTCAAAGTAAGCGACAAAATGGGTGTTAAACTCTCTCATCAATGGAGACATAACACGGATGTACCTGTTGGCACAAACAACACAGATACATTAGTTGCTGCTAGCTTGGTTTATGATTTTTAATTATTTTCACAATTAAAAAGACAAAAAAGACTGTCCTTTGGCAGTCTTTTTTTTCATCCATTGAATTTGTCATGCAATAAGATTATTATAGGCTTTTAACAAAATCTCTGTTACATGTATAAACTAATAATACTGCTACTAATTTCAAACACCCTATTTGCTCAAGATAACAATCCTGAAAAAAACAAATGGAGTGGCTCAAAAGGCTATTTTGGGTTTTCATCCACTCGTGGCAACAGCAATACGGATAACATTACTGCGGGATTAAAACTAAAGATGGAATCCAAGAAATGGTTAAGCACCATGAGTTTGGATATTATATTTGCAACTTCTGATGATATTGATACAGCTGAACGTTATGTTTTAGCCAGTACTACAGGTTACAAACTTGATGACAATGACTACTTGTTTTATGGTTCTCGTTATGAACAAGATAAGTTTTCAGCTTTTGACTACACCATGACTTCAAATGTGGGTTGGGGCCATAAGTTTTACGATAAGGAAGATAACAAATTGATTACAGAACTTGGGATTGGCTATAAAACCGAAGCTTTTGATATTGACCGCAGAAAAAATACAGGCCTCGCATTAACTGGAAAACTGGACTATTTGCGTAAAATTTCGCAAACAACAAAGTTTGTCAACACCTTGTTTTTTGAAGCCACAAGCGACAACACCTACATCCAAAATGACATTGGTATTTCAGTTAAGGTCAGTGCTCAGTTGAATTTAAACCTAGTCCACCAAACAAAATATAACTCAACCGTGCCCAGCAACTTTAATAATACCGACACTCTATTCTCGTTAAATTTAGCTTATACTTTTTAAATTTTATTTGTCGCATATAAAGGAAATTGACGAGTGGCTGTTCTCAACAACCACTTTTCACCTTTTTTAATTTCTTTACCCAAATGCAAAGATTTTGGATCTGGCTTGTTATCACTTGTAACATTATAATGGATGATTGCCATTCCTGTTTCCCCTGCAATTTTTTTATTTATTGACTCATAACACGTGTGTCCACCTTCAATAGCTGGTAAGAGATAAATAAGGTTGGTTGTTATTCTCTGTCCACCAAAATCGCCTTTACTCTTGTGGTCTTGAATGCGTTTTTCATCAAAAGCATCCGTATGCAATCCATACTCATGACCCACAGAGTATTTTAAAACGGATATAGGTTCAAATTTATCAACCGTGGTATCTAACAAATCTGCAAAACGTTGCTGAATTATTCTATTGACAGGGGATGTCTGTCGGTTTGAAAGTATGGCACTTTCTCCTGAAAATGCATCCACTTCTACACCTATGTGTTTTTTAATCTGGGTTAAGGTGGTTTCCAATATGGGTTGAGCTTGTGCAATTAAATACTGGCATTCCTCAAAACTAGCAAAATTATTAACTTTTAGTATATGCGGTGATTGACTAATCACTCTTACATCACTGGCATTATTGCTTTTGGTTTCGATGTTAGCACTACGCAGCTCTGCATTGACTGAAAGCTCTTTTAAGCCCAAACTGCTTATATTTTCTACGACCGTTTGCATATATTTTTGTGAAAATTCTTGAGACTGTGGTGATACTCTTTGGGCAAGTAAGTCCACCTTGTTTGCAAGTGATTCAATGTTTTCTCTGAGTGCTTTGGACATGGTTTGAATTTCTTCTTCCTGTATTGAGGAGAAATATTCTTTTAGCATTTCTTTATTTTGAGACGCTCCTGGAAACTTTCTTAAACATGCCAACTCAGCAAAAGCACACGATAACACTCCACTTACTGGAACGCCCAATCCAACCTTATATCGATAAGATAACAACATAAAAGCAAGTGTATCTCCCTGAGCCGCTGATAAAATAATTTGAGTCGATGCTTTAAATTCATCAACTCGGGTACCAATGCCTTGAGAGTGCAAATAAGCCAAAGTTGTTAGAGGCAACATGCCCCTATGTGCTAACATTTCATAAATTTTAAAACTTTGTGTTTTATCTTGTTCTAAACCAACTCCCCATAATAATAAATCTGCCATTCTTTCAAGAGCCACTGGATGCCCTGTCTTTTGCGCTATACTTTCACAAAGCAAAAAAGACTTTCGGGAAAAATCTTTCAATGCACCTTGATGGGAATAAACCCATGACAAATACAGGGCAGCTTCAATATCACCTGCATCACTCATTTGTTCTAATTGTCTTACCAGTGAGTAAAATTCATCAGAGCCTGAGACAACACTCAGCATTTGTTCTTGTATTAACTTTAAAGATTGCATGTGATTTTAAAAAAACTTAAATTTGTTATAATCTGGCTATTATCGCATAATAAGTCTAAATAATTCAACTCAAGTGAGACAGTGGAAGCTGTGTGGATACCTTTTTCTGCACCATCGAGAAACTGGTATTAACCGAACGGATGCCTTTTAGTTTTAGCAATTTATTGTACATAAATGTGTTATAAGCCAGCATATCAACTGTTGTGATTTTTAATAAATAATCATAGCCACCTGAGGTTGCATGGCATTCTTGTACCTCTTGCCATTTCGCAATGGAATTATCAAACTCTGCTACCGTGTCTTCGTGGTGATCATTTAAGCTCACGTGTGCAAATGCGGTAATGGTTAACCCAACTTTTTCCTTATTCAAAAGTGCTGTGTAACTTTTTATATAGCCTTGTTCTTCTAAGGCATTCATTCTTCGCCAACACGGTGCGGAGGACAGATTAACCTTTTGAGCAAGTTCTTTATTACTGATGCGCCCATTACGCTGTATTTCTTCGAGTAGTTTAATGTCGTATTTATCCATATTAAGCAATTATCTTTTATTGTTTGGCAGTATATCATAATTTTATTGCTATTTTACGTTATTTTAAAGCATATTTAGCAAGCACATTTCTATTAGATTGTTACATAATGTTTTATTAATAAATCTAACAATAATAACTATGAATACCGCCGAAAATTTTGATACTTCATTGTCTTTTGATTGGAATGAAATAACACTCAAACTACTCATTTCACGCACTCTTGATGACTTAGAGGAGTTTACCTTAGTTAAGAACAAAAAAGTATTGTATCAATTTTCTGCACGCGGTCACGATATGGCACAAATCATTTTAGGTCAGTGTTTAATTGGTCAAAAAGATGCTGTTTCTGGTTATTACCGTTCTCGCCCCTTATTATTGGCAATGGGTTTGCCTCCAGAGATGGCACTGGAAGCATCCATGATGAAACAAGGTGGCTTTTCTGATGGGCGTGACATTGGTGTTGTTTTTAATAACCCCAAACATGATGGCGCTTGCATCTTACCCATGAGTGGCGGTGTGGGCGCACAATACACTCCTGTTTCTGGCTGGGCACAAGCATCAGAATACCACTATAAAGTGCTTAATAACCACAAATGGAAAGATGCCATTGGTTTGGTTTTAGGTGGAGATGGTTCAGTTGCCACCAATGGGTTTTGGTCTGCTTTAACCATTGCTACCACACAACAGTTGCCCCAATTGTTTTATATCGAAGACAATGGCTATGGTATTTCTGTGCCCTCAGATTTCCAAACACCTGGCGGAGATATTGCAAAAAATTTAGCAAGCTTTAAAGGACTGACTATTTTTAGTGGTGATGGCACAAACCCTGAACAAGTTGTTGATTTGGTTGCACAAGCTCACAAAGTGGTTCGATTTGATAGAAAACCGGTATTATTGCGGTTAACTGTCCCTCGTCTTAACGGACATTCTGCTCAAGATACCCAAGGCTACAAGTCGGCTGAACGCATTTCATTTGAACAACGCCATGACCCACTGCCAAAATTAAAGAAGTACCTTTTCTCACAGGATTTAATGACAGAAGATAAGTGGAATGAGCTGGAAAAATCTGCCAACAAAATTGTTAATCAAGCTTTTATCAAAGCCGACAACAAACCCTTTGCTAACCCAGATGACATTACCACCAATACCTTTTGCGAATACGATAATGGTGGCGTTATGCAACTACAACAACAAGGCGGAATTCACTTAAGCAAACCTGCTTTCCCCCCTTCATCTGAAGAAATCATAGCACACCCTGGTCGCATCAACATGGTTACAGCCATTCGTAAAACCCTAGACTTCGAACTGCAAAACAATAAAAAAATGCTTGTTTTTGGCGAAGATATTGGTGCAAAAGGCGGTGTCCACGCCGTTACTTTAGGTTTGCAAGAAAAACACGGCAAACAACGTGTTTTTGACACCAGCTTGTCGGAAGAAGGCATTATTGGGCGTGCTCTTGGTATCTCTCTTGCTGGATTGTTGCCAGTGCCAGAAATTCAATTTCGAAAATATGCCGATCCAGCAGAAGAACAACTCAATGACATTGGTTCGATGCGTTGGCGCACCAACAACCGATTTGCCGCGCCCATGGTGGTGCGTATGGCTGGTGGTTATTTTGGCTGCGGTGATCCGTGGCATTCGCAAACAGCCGAAGTTAAATGGGTGCATGCTATTGGTTGGCAAGTTGCCATGCCATCCAATGCACAAGATGCTGTTGGGTTATTGCGTTATGCACTGAGAGATAACAACCCAACCATTTTTTTTGAGCACCGCAAAATGCTTGATCATGTTTGGGCTCGTCGCGAATACCCTGGCGATCAATACATTATCCCTTTTGGTCAAGCCAACAAAATCACTCAAGGAAACCACTTAACGGTTGTAACATGGGGTGGAATGGTTCATCGCTGCCATAAGGCCGTTGAACAATCCGGACTGCCCATTGATTTAATTGATTTGCGAACTTTACGCCCGTGGGACAAAGACATGGTATTGGACTCTGTTAAAAAAACCAACCGCTGCCTTATTGTTCATGAAGACAATATTTCTGCAGGGTTTGGAGCCGAAATCGCTGCCACTCTCGCAAAAGAGGCCTTCTATGATTTAGATGCACCCATTGAACGCCTTGCTATGCCAGATATTGGCAACCCACATGAACCAAACCTCATGAATGCGGTTGTGCCGACTACTGAAAAGATACTGCTTGCTATTCTTGAATTGGATAAAGCCTAATGAGTTTAGTAAATATTGTCTTAGATGAAGAACAGCGAGAAGGAACTACCGCTACAGTTGCCCAATGGCTGATTAAAGAAGGTGATTTTATTGAAATAAATGAACCACTGGTAGAACTAGAGACCGACAAAGTCATGATGGAAATAGTCGCCCCCACATCTGGTGTATTAACAAAAATCAACTTAACAACAGGTGATGAAATACAAGGCGACATGGTTTTAGGGGTTATTGATTCCAGCATTCACAACAAAGATTCAACTGTTAAACAAACCACCCCAAGCCAAGCTATCTCCCATGAAGTTAACACACAAAATAAAACAGCACAAAACAAGGCAAGCTCTCCTGCCGTTCGTCGATTATTAACGCAACATAATCTCAACATAAAAGACATTCACGGTACAGGTAAAGACCATCGAGTAACCAGTCGTGATATACATTCCTACCTTAAAAACAAACCCTGCTTAAATGCCAACAAAAACAGTAAACTTATAGCATTAAATGCCATGCGTAAAAGTATTGCCAAGCACATGGTAAAAAGCTTGTTGCATACAGCACCCCACGTTACTTCGGTATTTAATTTAGATTTATCCACTATTATTGCTCACCGAAACACCAATAAAGAAAAATTCTTACTACAAAAAGCCAACTTAACTTTCACTGCCTATTTTATTGCGGCATCAACAATTGCCATTAAAGAAGTGCCATTAATCAATTCGCAGTTACACCAAGATAGTATTGAACTGTTTAACTCCATAAATATCGGCATTGGTACATCCTTAAATGATGAAGGCTTAATTGTGCCTGTGTTAAAAAATTGTGAAAATCGCGACTTGCTTAGTATTGCTAAAGACCTCACTCGCCTCACCAATAAAGCACGAAGTAAAACCTTAACAGCACAAGATGTCCAAAATGGAACATTTACCATCTCCAATCATGGAGTTAGCGGTTCATTAATTGCTACACCCATTATCATCAATCAACCCCAATCGGCTATTTTAGGCATTGGGAAAATGGAAAAGCGAGTGGTAGTAACTGAAATTAATGGGCAAGACATGATGAGCATCAAACCCATGTGTTACGTTTCATTAACAATTGACCATCGAGTTTTGGATGCACATCAATGCAATATGTTTTTAAGTTCTTTTGTTATGTATCTAGAAAATTTTTAAAAATCTCATAGAAAGATTTTACGCTTTAACTATTTTATCCACTCTTCAGTTATTTTATGTATAATATAATTACTTAAATTAAATTCCTTTTAAAAATGAAAATTAACCATTACTATCTTGTCGCTTTAATACTAGCTTTTTCTACTCATTCTTATTCTTGGGATTTTATTGAAAAATCTTCAGAGATTGGTATTAACTACCTTCATGGATATGATTCAAGTGTAGAAATCAACGCCCCTCAAATAATTGCTGGAGGGATTGCAATTGGCGATATAAATGGCGACGGTTGGGATGATATTTTCGTCGTTACTGGCGAAACAAAAGATATTGATGGAACCAACATAAACCCAAACAAACTTTTCATCTCTCAAAAAAATGGGACTTTTCTAGAACAAGCAACTCAATTTAACATTAGTTCTGAACACCTTCAGTCCTCAACTCCTCTTATAGTTGACATTAATAATGATGGAAAAAGAGATCTTATTTTTGGAGGTGTTGGTGACTCCTCCACTATTGCTATCTACCTTAATAATGGAAACAATTCTTTTGTGAAAAAAAATACACAGTTCCCTAATATACCTACCTTTGGTCTTGCTGTTGCCGATACGGATAAAGATGGTGATTTAGATTTGTTTACATCTCATTGGATTCTTAATTCTTTTAAGGCTTTTTGGTTGAATGACGGAGCGGGAAATTTCACTGATGCCACAGGTAATATGATTAACTCTGATTCTTATATTAACTCTTTTACACCAATTTTTGCTGATATTAATAATGACAACTGGGTCGACTTACTACTAACAAGTGATTTTTCAAGCTCTCAATATTTCATAAACGACACTTCTGGCAATCTCCTTAAGGTTCAAACAGATTCAATCACAGATGAAAACGGAATGGGCGCTGCTGTGGGCGATTATGATAATGATGGAGACCTTGATTGGTTTGTTACTGCTATCTACGATGAGGATGGAACCGTAGAACCTCAACACTGGGGAGAGACGGGAAATAGGTTGTTTAAAAATGATGGTAATGGCAACTTTCAAGACGTTACGTTTCAATCTAATGTAGAGAATGGGTTTTGGGGATGGGGAACATGTTTTGCAGACTTTAATAATGATATGTATTTAGACATTTTCCAAGTTAATGGATTTCAAAATGCTCTTGATTTCATTAGCGATCCATCCAGGTTGTTTTTAAATAATAAAGATGGAACTTTTACAGAAATTAGTGACTCAGTGAACTTAATTGATACTGGTATGGGAAGAGCCATTGCTTGCTTTGATAATGACCATGACGGAGATATTGACATTTTTATAAACAACAGTCAACAACCTTCAAAGTTTTTCCAGAACAACCTAGATAATGACAATAATTTTCTTAGTATTAAACTTAAGCAACACAATAAAAATATTGATTCTATCGGTGCTAAAATTCAAGTTACAACTGGTTCAACTACACAAACAAGGCAAATTCTATCGGGCGGAACCTTTTCAGGAATCCCAACCACCCAACATTTTGGACTTGCTAACAATACTATTATTGATCATATCACAATTACTTGGCCAGATGACACTATTCAGATTCTCGACAATGTTGCAGTAAACCAACACTTGATTGTAAATAAACCATACACAATAACAGGTAAAATTATTGATAGTATTACATCAGACCCATTAAATAACATTCAGGTTTTAGCTTACTCTGATGACAATATAATTCTAGCCAGCACTTACAGTGATGTGACAGGGAAATACTATTTAAACAACCTTAAACCAAATAATTACCACATTGTAACAAAGCACCCAAATTACATCAATCAAGTTTATCCAGATCATAGTTGCGGAATCTCTGATTGTTCTCCCTCAACTGCAAATTTAATAGGACTTTCTAATCAAAACATTTCTGGAATTGATTTTGTTTTAACCTCTACTCAATACTACTACCCAAATCTTAATGGGATTTGGCACAATGCAAATCAGTCAGGTCACGGAATTCAAATTCAAGTGATACAATCTTATCAAAATTCTTCTCCTACAATTTATGCTACATGGTATGCAAACCATGACGGAAACCCCATTTGGCTAACAGGCACAGGGGCACTCAACAAAGGTACTTCTTCAGTTGATTTATACATCACCGATAATGCCTCATTTCCACCGAATTTTGATCCTTCTGATGTTTCTCTCAATATTTGGGGTAAACTTCACTTGAACTTTGATTCTCTTGAATCTGCCCACGCTAGTTGGGAAACTCAATATGATGGATTTACTAATGGAGAAATTGACCTAATTAAAATTACTAAACCTTCATCTTATGTAACTAATACAAGTGATATTGATTCATGTTTAAATGGATCCTTTTATAATACTGACCAATCTGGACACGGAATCATTGTTGAAGTTCTTGGTGATTTAGCTGAAAGGCTTTTAGTGACATGGTTTACATATGACACTCAAGGAAATCAATTTTGGCTACTTAGCACAGGTAACATAACAGGAAATCAGGCGACACTAGAGGCTATTTCTATTTCTAATAATAATTTCCCACCAAACTTTGATACAAATCAAAACAATTTATTAAATTGGGGGGAAATAAAAATAGTAAAGCAAGACAATAACAACATAACCCTATCATGGAGTCCAAATTCAGATTTTAATTATTTTGGAAGAAACTTTGTTCAAATGTCCAGATTAACAAACGTTAAAGGACTAGATAATGACTGCACTGATTAATAAGTTGCTTTTTATAGTTTAATTCTAAACTCTCATTATTTTTTTTTAAATTCAAAGTAATTGCCTATTTTATGATGATCTTTATAAAGCAATTCATCAGTAGCTATTAATTTCAACCCATTTTTTGAGAATTTTTTATACCACTTAGGATTTTTAATTATTTTTTTTGAGACAGCAATTAAATCATCAGCCCTTTTTCTTCCGTATATGTGCATCAAGGAAAATTCTTTAATCTGTTTTTTATTTGCAAGCAGTGTATGTTTTGGCATTCTAATCAACATCTGAATTATTTGAACCCACTCATAAACAAAGCTATTCAACTTATTGCCAAAAACTTTTTCTATTTCATCTAGTTTGTTTTCTAGTTTAAATTTAAAATTAAGCGGTTTTTCTTTATTTTCAACAAATTTATTAAACAACTTAAAAATCCCAAGCTCTTTTATTTTTTTAAAATCACTCTGTTCTGATTTCATGTATTTATATATATCAGAATCTGGAGAGTGTGATATAAATATTAGCTTTCCATTTTTTTTTAAAATTTTATTTATTTTTAATGCGACCTTATTTACTTTACAATACTCGATACCGTATTGACTAACCACATAATCAACTTTAGAGGTTATAACTGTATCAATTTCCTCAATAAGTGTATTCCCATAAAATTTAACATTATTAACTAACTCTTTAAACTGATGTTGTATTTCTGCAACGTTAACTGGATTTATCTTCGCGGCATCAATTCCAATAACTGTTATGTTTTTATTTAGAACGTTTGCAATATTTTTTATCATTAAAGCAATTGCCCCATTGCCAGTACAGATATCAACAACTGTTGAGTTCTCCTTGAAGGTTAATACATGCTTGTACCAAAAATCATATATTTCACCGTCATAATTTGCTTTAAAATCTTGAGGTAATGAAGTCAGAGCTCCTGAATCCCAGTAGTTTTGCCAATGTTTTTTATTCTTATTCATAAAACTCTCTATTATTTCAAACTAAACCAAAAATTTACTGCAATTGTAATACGCTCCCTTGATGATAAATGAGGTGTAACAAAGTGCATTAGATTGGATGGAAATATAAGTAAATCTCCTGCCTTTAATTTAAACCTTATTGTATCCGAAGCTGCTGGTAAATTAATATTAGCATTTCCAGCATCTATATACATAGGTATTATAGCTGGGTTCATTAAAACAAGCTCAGTTTCTGTTTTAGTATTCTCATCTTCTCCACTATCCGTACAATACACTGCACTCCAAGATGCATTTGGATGATTATGTGGTTGTACAAAGCCACCCTTTCTAGTTATATGAAACCATGAAGCCGCGTATGTTAGTAAGTTGCTTTTTTGTATGCCAGTATAATTATTTAGTTTACAGACCACATCTAAAACTTGGTTAGTAATTTTAGTTGCTATATTCTTTATCTCATACTCTTCTCTTTGAAACAATCTATGAGGGCTTTCGTAAACGTCTTTTTCAATTATTTGAGATGGTTGTTGATTTTCCCACTTTTCCATTTCAAGCTTCAACAAAAGATTATTTATAGCATCGTACTCAGATTGCTTAAGGTTAATTCTATTGGCTATAATGGGAGTATAAAAAGCTCTTAGATATTCAGTTTTATTTGTCATGTTTATTTCTTATTAGTAATGTTGAATTTATTTTATCATATATCTCTTTATTAGATCTCAAATCTATAGCATAAAAAAGAGCCTCAATTGAGACTCTTTTTATTTGTAGCTTAATAAATTCTTATTTAGAAATCTTGTGTAAATTGAATATAGTAAGCTCTGGACTTAAGTGGATATAATGAAGTATCAGTGTCTAGATTAGCATCAAGAACTGGTGATTCATTTGTCAAATTACTCACACCAACTTGAATTCTAGAGTTCCAAGGACTGCTGTACGTATAAGCCAAGTTATGATTCCAGTAACTATCAACATCCGGTCCAATACCAACATTAAAATACGTGTCTGGATTACCTAAATCAAAATCAGGCTGAGGTTGAGAACCAAAATTTTGCGAAGGGATATAATATGAGCTTAAAGCAACTTTATGATCACCATATGTCCAATCCAAATCAAAATTTGATCTAAACGTTGGTAAACCCCTGCGATTTGTGTTATCAACATGTGGCCCGCCAATATAATCCTGTGTATTATAATCCAGAACATAGTTCGTTTGATGACGGAAACCTAGCATACCAGCATTTCCTAAATCAAAATTCATTGTCAACCTAAAGTCTAGCCCTGATGTGTCAAAACTACCGTAGTTAATTGCACAAACATCAGACCTTACCAGTCTACCCGAACTAGATCTTTCAATGTTATAAGTACAACCACCATTTGTTGCTGCATTCAATTCATTTAATTGACCTGCTAACTCTGCAAAATACAATGTAGTACCAGCTATAGTAGTCACTAAGTCTTCAACTTCAGTATAATAATAATCTAAAGAAACTGACATGTCAAACCCAGCCCAGTCAGATAAATCCACTACACCACCAATTAAAAATTGGTTAGAAGTTTCTGGGTCTAAATTTTTATTTGCTGCTATAAATGTATCCCATTGTCTGGCTCTACAATCTGCAAATTCAATGCCAGCAGCTTGACATGCAACAACATCTCTACCACTAGTTGCGCTGAATGATGGTGATTGATTTAGCTCATCTAAAGAAGGCGCTCTAAAGCCTGTGCCGTAAGTAGCTCTAAATAATAAGTTGTCGGTTGGCGCGTATCTCAAACCAAGTTTACCTGAAACATTGCTACCGAAATCACTATAATTATCATACCTTAGAGCACCAGTAATTTCTACTTGTTCCCCAACTGGTTGCATCGCCTCAACAAAGATAGCTCGTGCAATTCTTGAACCAGCTGATGATCCGCCTGCTGTTCCTCTAATTAAACCTGCCTCATTTTGTGCTTGTGCCTGATCAAAATAGTCTTCAGTACGAAATTCTCCGCCGACAAAAACAGAAGCTGTCGCCACATCAAATTGCCCACCGAACTCAAAACGCTGCATTTTCATCTGAGCACGTCTGTTTGAATTTTCACGCATTTGTGCTACAAAATCACTGTATAACCCTAATTGATCTGGATGTCTTGGATCCCAACCATTTTGAGCTGCATCACGCAAACCCAGTTCATTAACATATCCATCACCCCATTCTTGAAGATCGTACAAATCATATTGGTAATTAAACTCCCATTCAACACCATAGTTGTAACCTCTCATGCCAACTTGAGCATCCATTTGATAGTCAACTTGTGTTGTATCACGACCAGCACCTGTAAAGTCAAAACGATAAGTATAGAACCAGCCATTCATCAATGGATTTAATGTGTAATTTTGTCCACCATAATTAATATTTGTTTCTGGCAAATCTGGACCGGTCCATCTAACTAAACCAGATGCAACAGGTGCATAACGACCAAACGTCTCTACTCGTGAAGATATAATCTGTGCAAAAGCAGTAGTTGTGTCATTTACATCATATTCTGCATTAGCAAAGAAAGACAACCTATCAACTGATGCAGTTTCAGCAGAAATTTTGGTGTAATCGTAAGCACACATACTATCTGTAGGGAATGTTGAATCAAACAAAACATTTGGCAAAAAACCCGCTCCATATACAGAACAAACATCACTTCCAACCGCACCTTGTACCATTGGAGTTAGATTGAAACCGTCGTCCCAAATTGTACGTGAGTTGATTGAAACTGCCGTATAGTTATTTATGTCATTAGCATCGCCACCTAAAAAGCTATTTCTTAAATAGTCACGGTCTCTTGAAAAGATAATATCTTTAGAGTCTGTTTCTATAGAAAGGGTAAAACGAGCTCTATCACTGCTGCCACCAAAAATAGCGGAATAACCTTGTTGCTGCGCACCTGGCTCGGTTGGGTCATCATAACGAACAGTAAAAGATGCGCCTTCATAATCATTTCTTAAAATGATATTTACTACACCTCCAATCGCATCAGATCCATAAATAGCCGAAGCACCATCAGATAAAATATCAATTCTCTCAACCGCTGCAAAGGGTATGGTGTTCAAGTTTTGAATTTGTCCATTTAGCACCGGAGAACCAGGCATACGACGACCATTAACTAAAATTAATGTTCTTCCTGATCCAACTCCACGCAAGCTCAATGTTGCTTGACCCTGTGCAGAACTACCAGATGCTTCACGTAATGAACCAAAACTATTGTATGCATTTGAACGCAACACATCAGCAACCGATGCAAAACCAGAGTCCTCAAGGTCTTCACGCGTTATTGTTAATATAGGCTCAACTCCTTCAACTTGAGCACGAGAAATTCTTGAGCCTGTTACAACTACTTTATCAAGTTCAGTCTTTTCTCCTTCGTTTTCTTCTTGTGCCATAGCAACTCCCGCAAGAGATGCAGATGCTATTAAGCTAGAATATAAAGCTATTTTAATTGCCGAAGCAATCGGATTACGTTTTATTTTCATTTGTTGTTCTCCAAAAATTTTTCCATGAGTTTCCTCTTAATAAGTTATAATTTAGTAGATTTCCTGTCTATTGGGCTCAATAATAACATTTTAAACCTGTAAAAAAAAGAGAGTTTTAATGTTTTTAACAAATTTTTAACCTAATTCCCAATTAACCCTGATTTTCGTATGTTTACCTGTCTAGTTTTCAAAAAGTCATTTTTTATAAAAACAATGAAATCCATAGTTTCTTGCTAAAGGTTGTCTACTTCCCCAAATCCCACTATAGAAACAATCGAAATACAACTTAAATTTTTGAAAAGGAAATTTTGATTTTGTCTACCTGTGTGGTTTTTCGCATTTTTGGCAAACTGTTGATGAATTGTTTGCCGTAAGACTTAAAAATAATGCGTTTGTCGCAAATTACTAAGATACCCTTATCTGTTTCGGAACGAATGAGGCGGCCAACACCCTGCTTAAGGGTTATGATTGCTTTGGGCAGTTGGTAATCAAAAAAAGCGTTGCCACCATTTTCGACAATTTTATTAACTCGTGCTTGTAAAACTGGATCATCAGGGTGAGCAAAGGGCAGTTTGTCGATTATAACGCATGAAAGGTTATCACCTGCCACATCAACCCCTTCCCAAAAACTGGCAGCACCTAATAAAACACCATTGCCTGAGTCGCTAAAATCTGCCAATAACTGATGGCGCGAGCCTTGCCCTTGAACAAACAAAGGTTTATCCAATTTGTCTTGAAAAAATTCGGCTGCTTTATTTAACGCTCGGTGACTGGTGAATAAAAAGAAGATACCACCTTTGGTCTGCTTTATCATCGGCAATAGGTGTTCGCATATTGCTTGAGTAAAGTTAAAATCATTGGCATCTGGCACTTCTTTTGGCACGTAAATCAGGGCGTTGTTTTCGTAATCAAAAGGACTATCAACCAGCATGGTTTCGCTGTCGATAAAACCTGTTTCCTTTTTATAATGCCCAAAAGATTGATTGACTGCCAATGTCGCAGAAGTAAGTATCCATGCGGCCTTATTTTCGTTGCGGAACTTTGTTAGTGGATCCGAAATATCTAACGGCGTTTTGTGAAAAATAAAATATTTGTTGCGGTTTTCGTACCAATAAATAAAGTCTGCACTTAATTTGCCTAAAATTTCACTCATAAACACAACTAACGCCTCTGCTCGCATAAAGCATGACTCTAGCCCCTTGGATGAGGAGGCCAATGGCTTTAATACTGCGGCCAATTCTTGCAAAGAATTTTGCAACAATTCAAGGTGTTCGGCATTGGCTTTTTTTTCCAATAAAGAAACCAATGTATTGGTATCCTTGACTTCTGTAAATTGCAGGTAAATATCCCGTAAGGATTGTTCAACACCCTTATGTTCTGCTGTAATTGCGGCAAATGCGCCCGAAACTTCTCCTGCTTCTTTGGCGCAGTCATTGAGTAAATCTTGGCACTGATAGGATGAAAAAGATTGACTAAAAAATTTCGAGGCTATTTCTGGAACTTGATGAGCCTCATCCAAAATAATAACTTCTGCATCGGGCAACAATTCCCCAAAACCTTCCTGCTTTAACGCCATGTCGGCAAAAAGCAAATGGTGATTAACCACTAAAATATCAGCTTCCATGGCTCGACGTCGAGCTTTCATCACCAAACATTCGGTATAACTGGGACACTCTGTGCTTAGGCAATTATCAGCATTAGAGGTGACATGTCGCCAAATTAAGTCGTTTTCTGCCACGTCTTCAAGCTCAGCTTTATCACCAACCTTGGTTTTGTGTGACCATTTTTCTATAATGTGCAATGGAATTGCTAAGTCTGGATTGTGGGCAATGCGTGAATGCAATGCGCTGTACATGCGGTGATGGCACAAATAATTTGAACGCCCTTTAAGTAAGCGAATTTTAGGCTTGAGTTCCATGATTTCTAACACTTTTGGTAAATCACGGTAAAACAATTGTTCTTGCAGGTTTTTTGTTCCAGTAGAAACAATGGTTTTTTTATTCTTCAAAATAGCTGGAACCAAATAAGCAAAGGTCTTGCCAGTGCCAGTGCCAGCCTCTGCAATAAGTGTGCCATTGTCTTGTATGGTTTGCTCAATTTTTTCTGCCAATTCCACTTGCATTTGGCGGGCTTTAAAGTTTTTAAATTTTTTAGCGAAAATCCCTTCTTCACCTAAGACATCAACTACACTCATGGGTTAAAATCTATTGGGCGCTTTAACAACGCAGCGTTCTTTATTTTCCAGTGCCATCGCTTGGCTAGCCTCATCACTTAAAATATCAGCTGCTAGCGCCAGTATTCTCCATGATTTTTCGCAAATTTTGCCTTTTGCAGGTGAATTTTGAGTGGAAATAGTGGCCCAATAGTAAGCATGTTGGGCATCACCTTGGTGCAGGTTGATTTCCGCCATTAATTGCGTTACTTCGGGTGCATTTGGTTGAATTCGGTAAGCGCGTTGTAATTGCGACAAGGCCTTTTGAAAGTGATTTTGTTCGAAATTTTGTTGAGCCAATGCGAACAAACTCTTCACCGCATCATTCATCAACGGCACCGTTTCAATAACGGATTTTTCTTGATTGGGCGGGTTAATTCTTTGGTCGATTGAACTGTCTTTAACCTGCGCAGGTTGTCCTTTACGTCCAGAGAATATCTGACAAGAACTCAACAATAGAATTAACAAAAACAGAGAATAACGCAAAAAAGCTCTCAAAGATTTAGAAAAGACGAATTTTAACAGATGTCACCTTTGATTACAGAATTTTATGCATGACAATGGCGTGTTCTCTTCCTTTGGGCTTTTTATAATAATTTTTGCGCAAACCAATTTGTATAAAACCAAAAGATTGGTATAAAGCTTGAGCCACAGGACTTGATTCTCTAACTTCTAACAAAAACACTTTAGTGCGGTTGTAAATGCAAATATTTTCTAAATATTTCAACAACTTCCGACCATAACCCTTACCCTGACAATCCGAATCAATGCACATATTAAGCAAATGAGCCTCATCCAAAGCCGTCATAACAATACCAAAACCAATAATGTTTTTGTCTTTTTTTAAAACAATGGTGTGATAATCCGATTGAATGCAATCGCGCATAACTGATTTTGACCAACCAATGGGATAGCTTTTCTTCTCAATTTGCATTACCGCATCTAAATCCGACAATCTCATGGGCTCAAAAGACAGTTTTGTCATTTCCTTGCTATATCTCTGTTAAAAACTAGCCTATAATACCCGAAATACAGTAATAAATAAATCTTATGTCACAAGCCATTCCAAACGAAGCAACCGAAAAAGAGATTCAAGTTCTCAACGCTGCACTCGATGACAATCGCTTGCACGAAGTTGAGCGCATGATTAACTCGTTGCCAGCCTCTGAAATTGCTTTTTTTCTTGAGTCTTTGCCCAAAACCAAACGCCTTAAGGTTTGGGATTTGGTTGATTCTGAACACAGTGGTGAAATTCTTGTTCATCTGCACGATGAAGTCCGTAATGACTTTATCGCACAAATGGAAAATCATGAGTTGGTGGACGCCACATCCGACTTGGAACTGGACGATTTAGCCGATATTATTGAAGATTTACCCAAAGAAGTTACCGATGAACTGCTTCTTTCTATGGATAAAAATAACCGCGAACTACTTAAACGCGCCTTATCTTATCCTGAAAATTCTGCAGGTGGGTTGATGAATCCCGATGTCATTACCATACGCCCTGATGTCACCATTGATGTTATTTTACGCTATTTGCGCATGCGGGGGAAATTGCCCAATCCTTTGGGAGATTTATTTGCGGTTGGTCGTGATGGCCATTACCGTGGACGCCTTGATGTTAATGATTTATTGCTCAAGGACCCCAACACCAAAGTCTCAGACATTCTTGATTTAAAGTCACCTGCCATTTTAGCCACCACACCTGCCAGTGAAGTGGCACAAGATTTTGAGCACCACGATTGGATTTCTGCTCCAGTGGTTGATGAACAAAATACACTCATTGGGCGCATTACAGTTGATGATATTGTTGATGTCATACGTGATGAATCCGAACAGACTGTTATGCGTATGGCAGGTCTTGATGAAGAAGACGATATGTTTGCACCCGTTCTTATTTCATCTAAAAGGCGAGCCGTATGGCTTGGTATCAACTTATTAACGGCGTTAGCAGCGGCTTATGCCATTGGCTTTTTTGCCGACACCTTAGAACACATAGTAGCACTGGCAATCTTAATGCCCGTTGTTGCCTCTATGGGCGGAATTGCTGGTTCACAAACCTTAACCCTTATGATACGTGGCATGGCAACTGGACAAGTTGGCTTAGGAAATGCCAAAAGCCTGCTCTCACGTGAATTTTTCATCAGCATCTTTAACAGTTTTATCTGGGCAATTGTCTTGTCTGTTATCACATTTTTATGGTTTAAAGACTGGAATATCGGCTTAGTTATCGCCATGGCACTAACCATCAACCTTATCGCTGGGGCAATTGCAGGTGTTGTTGTGCCCTTGATTTTAAGACGGTTATCCATTGATCCAGCCATAGCAGGCGGTGTGGTGTTAACAACCGTTACCGATATTGTTGGTTATGTCTCCTTTTTAGGTTTGGGTTCCTTGTTTTTAATGCACTAAATAAGCATAAAGTCTAGTTACAACGCATCATCATTAAGTTCACCCGTGCGAATGCGAATAACTTTTTCTAAATCGTAAACAAATATCTTGCCATCACCAACTTTATTGTTGTTGGCACTAGTCATAATGGATTCGATAACTTTGTCGGACATTTCATTCGTGACCGCAATTTCTAACTTGAGCTTTGGTAAAAAATCTACTACATACTCTGCTCCTCGGTACAACTCTGAATGACCCTTTTGTCGTCCAAATCCTTTGACTTCGGTCACAGTGATGCCTGTTATGCCAATTTCTTCTAGTGCTTCTCGGACTACATCAAGTTTGAATGGTTTTATTATGGCATTTATCATTTTCATGGTTTGTCTCGCATTGGTGTTATTTAAAATCATGATTATAGGCGTTTTCCTACAAATTGATAGTGGCTTTCTGATTCTTAAATTTTGTGGTTGTGTTAAAATGGCGGTATTATTTAATTCAATTAAGACGATTATGATTAAACCACAAGCCGTAGAAGATGTTGTTAGTAAAATTGGGGAATTGATTCCTCAAGACCTTAAAACCATTCGAGATGAGTTTCACACCAATGCCAAGGCGGTTTTGGTCACTGGATTAAAAAAGATGGACTTGGTTACCCGTGAAGAGTTTGACGTGCAGAAGGCTGTTTTGGCTAAAACACGTGAAAAACTTAAGATGCTTGAAACTGAATTGAAGAACTTACAGAAGTCATAAAACAAAAGGATAGAGAAACAAGGATGTCAAAATTAGCTATAGTCTATTCGCGCGCGCAAGATGGTATTAAAGCACCTTTGGTTCGCGTCGAAGTGCATTTATCAAAGGGCTTGCCAGGCCTAAATATTGTTGGCTTGCCAGAGACTGCAGTCAAAGAAAGTAAAGACCGTGTGCGTGCTGCCATCATCAATAGCAATCTTGATTTTCCGCAACAACGTATCACTATAAACCTTTCACCTGCTGATTTGCCTAAAGAAGGCGGTCGTTTTGACTTGCCTATTGCTATTGGCATCTTGGCAGCATCCGAACAAGTCTCTGGTGATAGGTTAACTGAATCAGAATTTGTTGGTGAGCTTTCTCTTGGCGGAGAACTTCGCTCGATTAAGGGTGTTTTGCCTATTGCCATAGAAACATTCCAATCTAATCGAGTTTTGGTGGTTCCATTTGACAATGGTTGTGAAGCCGCTTTGATTAGCACTGGCATTTGCAAAACAGCTTTGAATTTAATCGAAGTGTGTGCATGGTTAAATCAACTATCTGCTTTGCCACAAGCCAAAACCATTGTAAGACCTAACAAAATTACTTGTTCTGATTTGTCCGAAGTTAAGGGTCAGTTCCAAGCCAAAAGAGCTTTGGAAATTGCCGCTGCTGGTTCACACAATTTGCTATTTATTGGTCCTCCTGGCACAGGTAAAACTATGTTAGCCAGCCGTTTATCTGGCATAATGCCTGCATTAACAGAAAATCAAGCCATTGAATCTGCGGCTATTGCCTCTATTTCAGGACAAGGCTTTGATATTAACAATTGGTTTGTTCCGCCTTTTCGTGCGCCTCATCATACCGCTTCGGCTGTGGCTTTAGTGGGCGGTGGTTCCAACCCAAAACCAGGTGAAATTAGCCTTTCTCATCAAGGGGTTTTATTTCTTGATGAACTGCCAGAGTTTTCTCGCCATGTTTTGGAGGTTTTGCGTGAACCGATGGAGTCGGGGAAAATTACCATTTCTCGTGCCGCTCGACAAGCCGAGTTTCCTGCTAAGTTTCAGTTAATTGCGGCAATGAATCCTTGTCCGTGTGGGTTTTTGGGTGATAAAGAGCGCGAATGCTCGTGTTCTCAAGCCCAAATCGAACGTTACCGAGCCAAAGTATCAGGTCCTTTGTTGGATAGGATTGATATGCATGTGGAAGTATCTCGAATTGCCTATAAAGAACTGCGAACAAAAAGCTCTGATGGTGAATCAAGTCAGTGCGTAAAAAAACGGGTAGAACTAGCAAGAAATATCCAATTAGATCGAAACCAAAGAAAAACTAATGCAGATTTATCTAATCAAGAAATGGACATGTATTTGAATATTCCTGAAGAAAATTTAGTTATGCTTGAATCCATAGTGGAGAAACTTAAACTCTCAGCTCGTGCGTATCACCGCATTTTGAAGGTTGCTCGAACTATTGCGGATTTAGAAAAAAGCTCAAGTATAGAAAAAAAACATGTGTTAGAAGCCATTACCTACCGCTGTTTGGATAGAGTAATCTAAGCGGTATTATACCGCGGGGTTAATATTAATTTTCTATTTCTTTTGATTGAGCAATAATGCGATCAAGAATGTTCTGATCATCTTGCGATATATCAATAATTGAAAACCCGCACAGGCATAAGTTGGTGTATTGAACTTCAGCCCATAAACATTCCAACCCAATATTAATGTTTTTCAAGCCTCTCGCTGAAATCTTCCATTCTGTCTGAAACATCTCTCCTACTTCAACTCTAGACTTACAAGCAACAAGCAATCCATCAGAGGATATATTTAAGATGTCTCCAAATTCTGTACCAATTATCAAGTCAACAATTTCTATCTTTATCGTTGGCTTGACTCTTTTTGATTTTCTGTATTCTTTACTCATTTTTATTTTTATTATAGTGGATTATGATGCAGAGGGAGATGTTATTGTTTGTAATTTTTTAAAAATAGTTTTCAATACGGAATCAAAATATTTCTTCTTCTCTTTTTTGACAACAATAATGTTCTTTCTTGCAATATCTATAGCTATTGCATTTAAGGATCTTTCATAAGGTTTGCTGCCCAATAGCGTTACAAACAGTGCCTTATTACTAACAGGGCTAAACCAACTTAGTTTTCTTCTTATTTTCTGTCGTTGTTGATTAATAATAAAGTCAAACAATGTTCCATAGGGCATTAAACGAATTTTGGTCAATTCCGTCTTTTCTTCCTCAGTAAGATCTCTTAACTCTTCTAACTTAACAGAACCCGCTTTTTTAGCATTGGTTTTATTTTTATTGATTGTCGCTACTTCTGATAGTTTTATGTCTTTAGTTAACGTACCTGCAGTCGCTGCATTGGCACATTCTTTAATGTTGTTTAAAGTTCTAGATCTGTCATTTTCTGAAAAACCCAACTCGTCCATTGTTTGATCTAGGTGATGCAGTGACTCAATTTTTTGTTTTGGTGTTAACTCTTTAATTAATTCAGGGTTTGCCATTTTAGCAATATTTGTTGAGGCATTTATATTGGTATGCCACTGTTCTGAATCTTCTCCATGCCTTAGCAAGGATAACGTTAGAGAATCCTGAATGACGTATTTAATTACATTTTGGACAAATTCTGGCACGGCATTTTTTGCAACATTTTCAACCACTTCTTCAACCTTGTGGCGTGATATATTTAATTTTTCTTTACCCTTTGCTGCATTTACCCACTTTTCTTCTGCCTTTTTTGCTCGTCTTTCTGTTAAACGCAAGTAACTTTCTAAATCTTCATTCGCCATGTCAAAAGATTGTGGTGTGCCATCATACTCACTGGCAACACTTGAACTAAACTGATGCAGTTTTTTGACTACAGATGTTCCATGCCATTTTTGTGCGGCATAAATCAATTTTTCTAGGTATTGTCGAGCTGGGTGGCTTGGGTTATTAAAAAATTGCTCGTCTGTGATAGACGTTCGAATTAATGGTATATTTATGGCATTAAGAGAAGATAAAATATTTCCATCAATCGAGTTATCTGCTTTGACTTGTTCATAAAACATGCCCATCACATCAAAGGAATTTTGTTGTTGAGGCGTTAAAGTTGGGTAATAAATTCCCGTTTCATTTTTAACGTCATCTAAAATCATTTCTTTTAATTTATCTATTTCAGTTCCGCCAGCAGCTACACTGGTTACTTTTGATAAATTATTAAGAGTTTGATCCATCGTTGTATTATCTATATTTGATGCTTGGTTTCCTTGACTGCTTTGACTGCTTTGCATTCTGCTTTGATTCATCAAATCAAAAATGGATTTAACCAATTCAGAAGAATTTGCTGGGTCACCTAAGCCTCCCGTTTCTCCTTGTGTTCCATGAAAAACATTGCTGGTATCTAATGCAGGTGAATTGGTTTGTTGTGTGTTGGGTTGGTCTTGTTGTTGATTTAAGCCATGAGAATCCCCTTGCGCCTGACCAACACGCTTATTTTTGCCCGCATGCGGTTTGGCCACTTTCTTTTTAATGTTGGGTAAGATTCCAGCATCAACAAACTTTTTATCAATAATATCATACAATGTGTGTAAATTTTTATTCAATTCCTTTTTCAAAATTTCTATTATTGATACCTTAGTCAATATATTTGCTTCTAGCACTTCAAGGGTCTGACTGTATATCCAGCAAATTGAAGTAACACCGAAAGGCATATTGGCTTTAGTTATATTTCGAGAAGCAAAAAGAATTTTTAGTCTCTTCTCAAGTGCATAGAGGTAATTGGAGAATCTGATATCTAATACCGATTCTAACTGTGTAAAAGCCAAGCTAATTTCCAACTCCTCATCTTCAACTAAAGACAAGCTAATTTCATCATTGGATAAACTAATTTGTTCAGTTATGCTATCTGGCATACTCTTGGTAATATCACCCAATACATTTATAATATAGCTTTGGTTCTTCTTTAACGCATTATATTGCTCAAACAATTGGGTTTCTTGCTGATTCGAGGATGCATTTTCTGCTTGCAGAAACAAGTTCTCCAGAGTCTTTTCACAAGCTATTGAAAGCGATTTTTCCAAACAACTTTGAAAAGGAACTAGACTACTGGTTATGAGGTTGTTATGTCCAATTCGAGATGATGTTCTCATATATTACCCTATTTATTATTTCCCATTATAGCTATGAAGTGTCAAATATTTATGCCTAAGAAAGGTAATCAAATCCTTCTTAGGCATAATTTTGCAACTTACTTTAGTCTCTTAATTTTCATCATGCCCAAGATATATCGCTCAAACAAAGAATCTGTTGATCCAGTTTTGACCTTACGCATAAAATATTTTTCAAAAGCGATTTTAGCTAAATGCACCCATTTGCCTTTTTTCGCCCATGTTGTGTTACGAGGAGGAATCTGAGGTAATGCAACAAAAGCCACACCCGTATCCCCCAAATCTGCTAAACAAATGGCATTCCACGTTGCTTTATGAGAAGGTTCTTTGCCTTCTAATTCTGCCTTAATGTTTTTTGCAGCAGCCGTTACCATTGATTCTATCATGTATCCCGTTTTGGGTGCGCCTGTTGGTACGGGTGTTGCCTCAACTGGTGGAATTGCAACGCAAACACCTGCTGAATAGATGTTTTTAAACTTTGGATTTCTTTGGTGTTCATCAATTAATACAAATCCACGTGGGTTATTCAAACCCTCAACATCCATCACTGCATCCACACCTAAAAAGGCTGGAAGCATCATGGAAAAATTAAAATCAAGTTCGTGCTTCTTATAATCCTCACCTTTACCGTCAACTTCGGTAACAAACATTTTTCCTTGTTCAATTTTGTCTACTTTAGCATTGGTAATCCATTTAATATGCCTATCACGCATAACCGATTCCATTAGCCCTTTTGAGTCACCTACACCGCCTAATCCCAAGTGTCCAATATAGGGTTCTGCCGTAACAAATGTCATTGGCACTTGATCACGAATGCCGCGTTTACGTAAGTCTGTATCAACAATCATCGCAAATTCATATGCAGGACCATAACAACTCGCCCCTTGGACGGCTCCAATAACAATCGGGCCAGGATTTTCTAAAAACTTTTGGTATTCTTCCCACGCTTGTTCGGAGTGTTCCAATGTGCAAATAGATTGCGTGTGCCCATCAATTGGACCCAAACCTTCGACTTCGTGAAAGGCCAATTTTGGCCCCGTGGTAATAACTAAATAATCGTATTCTACGACTTCACCGTCATCTAAAATCATTTTGTTATTTGCAGCATCAATTTTCTTAGCGCCACTGGTTTTAAAATCAATTTTTTTCTTTTTCATGTATTTGGTTAAATCAACTGAAATTTTTTCTGATTTTGACCAGCCGACTGCAGCCCATGGATTGGAAGGAGTGAAACAAAATTTTTCACCTTTATTGACCAATGTCACTTGATGTTCTTTACTTAATTCTTTGCGCAAATCATAAGCGGCTGGAACGCCACCAATGCCTGCACCTAATACGACGATATGACTCATGTTTATTCCTCTATTTTAATTTATATGATTGTTTTAAACTAAATTTGTGCTTGTTCCCCAGTGCTCAAACACGCCTTTAAGTAACTTTCTAGTTTTTATTAATTAGGAGTTTTTTTATTATAATTGGCCTCCTTAACCAATAGTGGCAATGATTGTAACACAGCAAAAAGGTTAATTAAACCCTAATTCCTATTGTTACTTTATCGTTAACAGTCTATTAAAACCCTTTCCCAAGTTTATTGAGAGGAATTTTCAAATAACGGCATCCATTAGATTCAGGCTCTGGGAAATTGCCTGCCCGAATATTGACTTGTATGGATGGAATAATAAGTTTAGGTTGATTTAATTGTGCATCACGTTGTTCACGCATTCTTATGAAATCTTCTATTTTTGTTGTACGAGTTATGTGTTTGTTTTCAGTTTGTTGAACAGAAGACAGAAACCACGCCAGTGGTTTGCGTTGATTGGGAGGGTAGTCATGGCATAAATACAATTTTTTTTCTTCACCCAAAGCATATATTTTTTGCACTGAATCAAATAGCTTTTGTGCGTTTCCGTCAGGAAAATCACAGCGTGCAGAACCATAATCAGGAGAAAAAAGCGTATCCCCAATAAAAACACAATCTCCACAAATAAAACTCATGCTATCATTGGTATGCCCCGGTGTGTGCAAAACTCTAATTTGAAGATTTCCACACGTTATTTTATCACCATCTTTAAGTAAAAGATTAAATTGCGAGCCATCTGTTCTAAAACTTTCATCAAGGTTGAAAATGCTTTTGAATATTTCTTGCACTCTTTGGATGCCCTCTCCTATTGCCACTGGCGCTTTGGTTTTGCTCGTGACATAAGCTGCTGAAGTGAGGTGGTCGGCATGTGCGTGAGTTTCTAACACATGCTGCACTATTAATCCTTTGTGCTTAATATACAACAGAACCTCATCAATAAACTGTGTTGAAGTATTGGCGTTATTGGCGTTGTAGTCCAATACTGGATCAATGATTGCTGCCTTTTTTGTTTCAGGGCAAATCACAACATGTGTCCAAGTAAATGTCTCTTTATGGTAAAAACTCTTAACTTTTGGGTTCAAATTGAAATTCCTTTGTTTGCATCAGGGTATTATATTAGAATGTGCTAATTTAAGCAAATGAGTCATTAAATGATTTTAGGTTGGATAGGTGCACTTTTTATTGGAATATCTCTTGGGTTGATGGGTTCTGGGGGCTCAATTCTTACCGTTCCTGTCTTGGTGTATCTGTTTGGACAAGAAGAAAAAGTTGCCATTGCAGGCTCGCTTGCTATCGTAGGCACCATTGCCTTAGCTGGTGGATTGGCTTATTTAAAAAATAATTTAGTGAACTGGAAAACCCTCTTTTTATTGGGTTTTCCAAGCATGATTGCCACCTATTTTGGCGCCCTGCTTGCTGCTTACATTCCTGGCATTATTCAATTAGTCATTTTTGCTTTCATCATGTTCGTTGCCGCCTTAAGCATGTTTAACTCGAGAAGCATTGGCGCTGAGCCACACAAAATGCAAACAAATAAAGTTATTGTTAGTGGTCTTTTGGTTGGCGTTATTACTGGAATTGTGGGTGTTGGCGGTGGCTTTTTAATCGTTCCTGCATTGGTGTTAATGGCTGGTTTATCCATGCGCAACGCCATCGCTACCAGCTTGTTTATTATTGCCATTAATTCCTATACAGGGTTCATCAAATATTATTTTACTCTTAAACAAAACAACCTATTATTGGACTGGAGAATCATCACCTTGGTTGCCTTTATTGGAATTATCGGAACCTTTGTTGGAAAATTTATCTGCCACAAAGTAGCGCAAGTAAAATTAAAATGCTATTTTGCTTATTTTCTATTATTGATGGCGGTTTTTATTTTGTACAAAGAAGCACCAAAAGCACTTGATTTATTCACGAGTTAGCGCATATTTCGTCGCAAACCAGTGAGCCAATAAAACAATAATCAGCAAAATCCAAAGAGATCTCACTGCAATTTTCTACTCCAATAAATTGGCCAAATTATAAGAGAAAAGAGCAACAGGAATACCTGCAAAGAGAAGGGCTTTAATTGCATCAATTATCATAATTTCGTCAAATGATTAAATTTATCAACTTTAGTGCGGATGTAGGCTTTATTTTGTTTCGTATGACCAACATTTAACGCTATGCGTTGATTTATAGTGACACCAGCTTCCTTGATGGCGTTTATTTTATCAGGGTTATTTGTCATAATATCAACTCTAGAAACATTAAAGTGGTTAAAAATACCCGCAAGCATAGCATAATTTCTGTTATCTGCGGCATGTCCAAGTTGAATATTAGCATCAAAAGTATCAACGCCTTGATCTTGTAATTCATAGGCTTTAATTTTTTCAAGCAAACCAATTCCCCGCCCCTCTTGGCGTAAGTAGATAATCATTCCTTGGCCTTGCTTGCCAATTTCTTGCATGGCATATTCTAATTGTGGACCACAGTCACAACGCAAAGAAAACAAACCATCACCAGTTAAGCATTCCGAATGCACACGGGTAAGTACTGTATCATTTTTGGAAAATTTGCCTTTAGTCAAGACCAAATGTTCTTTATTATCATACGTAAAAACATGCACTTCAAAATTTGCATATTTAGTAGGGAGTTTGGCTTTTGCAATAAATTCTGTGTTCATATTTCACTTTTTAACTTCAATAATTTCACGGCTGCAACTGCCGCTTCAAAACCCTTGTTTCTACCATCATCACTTGAGCGCGCGATAGCTTGGGCTTCATTTTCTACGGTAATTATGCCATTACCAATAGGCAGTGAAAATTTTAACGAGACATCCATAATTCCTCCTGCTGATTGTTCACACACGTGGTCAAAATGGGCTGTTTCACCCCGAATAACAGCACCAAGACAAACAATGGCATGGTGTTTTCCCGCTTGTGCCAATAACTGACAAGCCAAAGGAATTTCTAATGCTCCTGGCACATCAATGCGTGTGATTTGGTAACCGTATTGGGTTAAATATTTCTCTGCACCTTGGTACAAGCCATCAATGATGTGCTGGTAAAAAGGTGCTGTGATAATGGCAATCTTTTTGTTTTTCATAATTTTATATCCGCAAGATACTATTGAACCACAAAGGACAAAGAGTTTATGTACTTTACAATATCTCTGTGTCCTCTGTGGTTCATTCTTGTTTTCATTTATGTAAAGTGTCTATTTTTTATACTCAATAAATTCTGTAATTTCCAATCCAAATCCCGATAAAGCAGGAAAGCGGAGTTCTGGGCTCATGAGTTTCATTTTTCCAACCTGCAAAGATTTAAGTATTTGCGAGCCAATGCCCACATTGTGATAAGCATATTGACTCTTATTGTTGTTGCCAAGGTCGTCAAATTCGGTGACAACTGCTTGGTTATTAACCTAGCTAGATAATATCGCTCTATTATGTTATAATAGTAGCATGAAAAATATAGACTTAAGAACACTAACACCAGAGGCTAGAAAAGAATTAAAGCGAGTCACTATTAGACTATTT
>Ga0256840_1000074_pt1 | contig 82425 bp, 86 predicted proteins | sample 355202metaG_FD_185969 | JGI IMG/M metagenome (GOLD analysis project Ga0256840, IMG submission 185969) | Hydrothermal vent microbial communities from Mid Atlantic Ridge, Atlantic Ocean - 355-202 | ecosystem: Environmental > Aquatic > Marine > Hydrothermal vents | place: Atlantic Ocean: Mid... | reverse complement strand
CTTCTTGGGCACGTTTAAGTAAATATTGTCCATATTGATTTTTTTTCAGTGGTTGTGCTAATCTTACTAAGTCATCAGCATTGATGTATCCCATCTCATGAGCTATCTCTTCTATACATGCAACTTTCAGACCCTGACGCTTTTCAACTGTTTGGATAAACATACTTGCTTCTAGAAGACTTTCATGTGTTCCAGTATCTAACCAAGCATAGCCTCGTCCCATTAACTTCACACGTAACCTTTTTTCTTTCAAATAAGCTTGATTAAGTGTCGTGATTTCTAACTCACCTCTATCACTCGGTCTAACATTTTTTGCTTTTTGTACTACATCATTTGGATAAAAGTAGAGTCCAACTACAGCGTAATTACTTTTAGGCTCTTGTGGTTTTTCATCTATGGAAATCACTTCACCACTTTCATTGAACTCAGCAACACCATAACGTTCTGGATCACTTACATAGTAGCCATATATAGTCGCTTTTTGCTTCTCTTTTGCATTTTTTACACTCTTAGCTAAAAGCTCAGTAAGTCCATGACCATAAAAAATATTATCTCCTAGTACAAGACACACATCATCATTGCCAATAAACTCTTCGCCAAGTATAAATGCTTGTGCAAGTCCATCAGGAGAGGGTTGGACTTTATATGAGAAGTTCATACCGATATCACTGCCATCACCTAAAAGCTTTTCAAAATTTGGTAAGTCATGCGGTGTTGAGATGATTAAGACCTCTTTTATACCAGCCAACATTAGAACTGACAATGGATAATAAATCATTGGTTTATCATAGATAGGAACAAGTTGTTTACTTACACCTTTTGTAATTGGGTAGAGGCGTGTGCCGCTTCCCCCTGCTAGTATTATGCCTTTCATCTATTCTCCTCTTTCATTATTTTATTCAATTCTAATTTTGCGCCACTATCAGCAGGATTAATTTTCAACGACTTTAAAAAACATTTCTTGCTCTTTTTGAGTTCACCTTTCTTCCTAAAGCATACTCCTAATTGAGTAAATATAGCACTTTTATTCGCATTCAGCTTAATACCTATTTTGAACATTGATTCAGATAAAAGGTAATTCCTTATTTGCATATAAGCCAATCCCAAATAAAAATAAACTTCCCAATTTATTTTCCATTTCTCATCTCTTAATAATTCATTAAGATAGTCAATTGAAAGGTGAAATTTTCCATTTCTATATGACTCCAAAGCTTTTTGAAACAATTTTGAACCATTGCAAGAAGTATTTAACTTGAAACTATGCATATTATTCTTCAGGAGGAAAAGAGAATCATTAAGATTTATTTCAGATTCTACAAAGAGCAAAGATACTATTTCATTATAGCTTTTATCAACTATTTCCAATGCTTCCTTTTCAGAAGAAAGTCTAAAAAGATGACTTAAAAATGAATATGCTTTCAAAGAGGGGTGACCTTGACCATCTAGAGTAAATTCTTGTATCCTATTTTGAATATCTATTAAATTTATTGCATTCTCATAACGTGTATATAAGTCTGATAGATTCCAGACAGGATGTCTATATTCCCCTTCCTCATTCATATATTTTTTATTTTTTATATTCATTGCTTCTCGATAATTCAAACACCAAAAAATAAATTTTATTTTTCCCTTGAATATTTTTTCATATTCATCAAGCACTTGCAATCCATGATTGTAAAGTTTTTTATCATTTTCTTTACTTATATATTCATTATGAGGATGGGTATATCCATCTATAAAAAGCTCTGGAAAATCTTCATATTTTTCAAATATATTATTTCCAAACCTAAAATCTGGTACAAAAAGATATATCATATCTACTTTATCAGCATTCTTCTTTATAGAATTAAACATCCTTTTACAAAACAATGATTCTCCTGCTGCATAATAAATATATTGCATGCTATCAGGTTGTGGAAACTGTTTCCAATTAATACGTTGCCACCATCTAGCGGTATGGCTTGGACCAGCTATTAAATATCTCATTTTTTTAAAATGTTTTTAATTGCATCACTAAAAAAAAGCACTGGCGAATCAAATAGTTTTTTCATTTTTCTATTACGAATATGCTTTTGAGATAAAGATGTTCTTTTTTCAATATTTTCAATTGGAACTGTGTTCTGTTTTGAAACTATGCGCTGCTGATATTGAGTTAAAAAACTTTGATCACTATCATATAGTATGAAATAGTTTTTCATATTATTTTCTTCTTTGAGAAAATAATGTGTAAAATCTCTATTGTTTAATGTTAAATAAGCATTATTTAATCTAATCTGCCGCAATAAATACTCAACAAAAAAGTTTTGTTCAAAAACATATTCTTTAGGTAAAAGATAGTTATACAACATAACATTTGCTATCTTACCAATATTTATATAATATTCTTTTAAATTAATAGTTCCATCTACAAGTTGTGTTAGAGTAGGTAAGCTATTTATACTATATGCACCATCACCCATAGTAACAACCACTTTTTTCAATAAAAGTGCTTCAAACCCAACAGAACTATTTACTGTAACTACAGCTGTCATTTTATTAAGCAAGGATAAATAATCTCTTTTATTATCTATATCATCAACCCAAAATACATTTTTTAAATCACTACAATAGTCTTCACATGTTTTATGCCCAAGTTCTGTTAACTTTCTAGATTTTGCACCAGGATGTGGTTTAATAAAACATCTATAACCTTTGTTAATTAATGGAGGTAATACTTCCTCTAAAAATTCTAACATATTTGCATATTTAGAAAACATCAATATATTGGAGTCATCATCTAACTGCATTGGTATTAAAATATTCTTTAATGGATTTTTATAGATTTCTTCTATAAAAGATGTCTTTAAAACATTGTGTTTTCCATCTTTACCTTTATTTCCTGCTAAATTAAATGGTAAATTTTCTATGATTTCATCAATATCACAATCAGGTAAAAGTTTTATATCTAACTTTCTAGTTATAGCATTTCCATTAACTCCCAAAAAGTCCATATACACAGACTCAAAAAAAGGAATTCTCGTACATCCAAGCTCCATTGAAATACTTTGTACATTATGATCTAATGCGAATTTTTTAACTGCACCATTTGTACTCCAATATATAATTACATCAAAATCAAATACATTATTTTTAACCCTGCTAAGTATGTCATTATAAAATTTCGACACTTCTCCCTCACCATGCATTAGTTCTTTCCATATTGCAATAGATTGTTGATTCCAATCATCATAAAAGTAAGACAAAGAATCATTTTCTTTTGAAGTCAATCCAATAAAAGCCTTTCTAATTTTTGGAAATTCTTTCATTAAAGGAGCATAATGCCTTGAGGTCATTATTCTCATATCAAGTAAAGTTTTCTTTTTATTAAATTGAGTATGCACGTACTTGTCTTGTAGCATTTTACATACTTCTTTGCCTATCCAACTAAAAGATTCATAACGTTCTCTAATGGGATGTGGTTCTAAATAAAAAAGTACCTTCATTATATTTCCTCGACTATATTAATAAATTTATTTGTTTGATGCAGTGACATACATTTTTCTTGAGCATATTGTTTTACTTCTAATGATTTCTTCTTATAAAATTCTTCATCATTGTAAAGTTTATCAATATAATAGTTCCATTTCTCTTCATCTTTGGCAATGAAAACTGCATCATCAAATCTTTCAAAATCTGGTAGAGAAGAAACAATAGAAGGAATACCAAGTATTGCTGATTCAAAAAATTTTAGACCTGATTTACATTTATTAAATATATTATCTTCTAATGGTGCAATATTGAGCCAACTTTTAGTAATTAATTGAGGCAAGTTTTGGTATTCAACATAGCGAAGATGTCTTACCTTGTCATTTAAAAGGTCTTTATTAAATTCAAGTGGACCGACTAACATTAAATGTAAATCTTTTTTGCTCGCTAACTGTTTCGCCATAATATTTTCTACAATTTCAAAGTCATGATCATGACTTTTTGTTCCAGAAAGATAACTCATTGTCTTAAAACTAGATGTATTTGGAACGAAATTTAAATTAGCCCTATTTAACCATGATTGCGATAGACCGTTATGAATCACTTTTACATTCGCTTTTCTATTTAAATGTAAAATCACATCTTTCAATGGAGTCGTTGAAACGGTAAAGTTTTTAAACAATTTCATTGCTTTAAAATTATTTTTAAAAATTTTTAAAGTTTTCTTTTTATCCGCTCTCCCTGTTTTATACAAAGACGACTGCAACGCGTACTCTGGAGCAAAGATTAGATCATCATAATCTGCATAATACTGTTTTTTGTACCTGTCCATGACTGCAAGTGCTATCTCCAACTTCTCATCATATGGTGGTCTATGAAATATAAAGACATCATAATTTTTAATCATAGCAATTTGAAAGTCGTGAAAAGAAACAACATCGGCAAGATGTCCTAAAGTTTCTAGGTCCTCTGCTGGGTTGTAACATCTATATCTAACGGATGGGTCTAAATAAGGTCGTTCTAATCGTCCTGTGGTACTGATATATAAAAACTTAATCATTATATATTCCTCTAATCAATTCTTGAAACTCATCTAATTTAACCATATTACTCCCATCACTCAAAGCCTCACTAGGTTCAGGATGAACTTCAAAAAAGAAACCATCAACCCCAACAGCTGCTGCTGCCTTGGCAATATAAGGTGCATAATGAGGATTACCGCCACTTGTTGCTCCACCACCCGGTCTTTGCGTAGAATGTGTAACATCCATTACTACTGGATAGCCAAACTCTTTCATATCCACTATTTGTGTAATATCTACAACTAACCGTCCTAATCCAAGAAGTGTACCCCTTTCAGTCAACATTATTTTACTGTTTCCAGCATCTTTTACTTTTTGAGCAGGATAAAACATGTCTTTTCCATCTAAAAACTGTGCTTTTTTGATGTTGATTATCTTGTTAGTTTTTGCAGCTGCTACCAACAAGTCTGTTTGTCTACATAAAAATGCAGGAATCTGTAAGATATCTGCAACTTCACTTACGGGTTGTGCTTGAGAAGGTTCATGGATGTCAGTAACTATGGGAAGTTCAAACTCCATTTTTACCTTCTCTAAGATACGCAATCCCTCTTCTAGCCCAGGACCTCTAAAACTACTCAGCGAAGTTCTATTTGCCTTATCAAATGAAGACTTAAACACATAAGTAATCCCTAACTCTTCACTCATCTTTTTCACCTCTTCTGCTACTTGCATCACAAGTGCTTCGCTCTCTATGGCACAAGGCCCTGCAAGAAGAAATCTTCCTTGCTTTAGTTTTTCATATAGTTCATCATTTGTTAACATCTCTTTCCTTTTTGTCTAGTTTTCGTAGTGTTTTATAAAGTTCTTCTTTTGTTGGAAGTGTCTCTTTTAGTTGTTTTGGTAATGTAGCATTTGTAGTGTAGGTTGAGACACCCATAGGCTGTGTTGTATTTAATAAAGAGTACTCTACTTCTAAACTCTCTTTATCGCTACAAAGTATAATCCCAATAGATGGATTTTCATGTGGCATTTTTACAGTATCATTGAGAAGATTCAAGTAAAAGTTCATTTTACCTGCGTACTCTGGTTTGAATTTTCCTAGCTTTAGCTCTATGGCAACTAAGGCATTTAACTTTCTGTGAAAGAAGAGTAAATCTATAAAGTATTCGTTTTCATTAAGTGTTAGTTTGTATTGGTTATCTATAAAACTAAACCCATATCCAAGTTCAAGTAAAAACTTTTTGATGTTTTCCACCAAAGTGCTTTCAACTTCTCTTTCATGTACGCCATCAGAAATACTAAGGAACGCTAAGTTGTATTCACTTTTTACTATGTCAGTAGCTAGTTCTGAAAGTTCATTTTCTAAAGTGGTCTCAAAATTATTTAGTTTCTTTCTCTTGTCATCTCTATTAAAACGATTTGTTTGTATATGATGAGTAAGTACATTTCTATTCCATCCAAATTCAATAGTATTTCTTATGTAGTATTCTTTTTGCTCTGTATCTTTACATTTTGTAAATATAACAATATTTGAACCCCAAGGAATTTCTCCAACAAGCTGTTGGAGATTTGAGTTGTCTTTATAAGCGTTGTAAAATTGTCTCATATACCAAAGATTTTGAGAAGAGTAGCCATTCTTCTTACCAAACTCATCAGTTAAGTCTTTAGACATCTTCTCAACAACCGATTTTCCCCAGCCTTGTAGTTCTTGACTTAAAACAATCTCTCTACCTATCTCAAAATAAAGCTCTATCATCAATCTATTTGCAGAGATAATTGCCTTTGACTTCGCACTATAAATCTTCTGTTTTAAAGAGACTATAAAATCTTTATACTCGTTAGTTAGTAGCATCTACTGCCCTTGCCAATTGTTGGGTTATTATACTTTCTAGCAGGTCTTGTGCATCTAAAATCATGTCAGCAAAATCTCTTAAAGCACCTTCTCCACCTTTTGAAGGTGTCACATAGTCTACATTTTCTTTCATGTAAGACCTTGCATCTTGTGGTGTTGCACCAAGACCACATCTACTTAAAATACCTAAGTCAATGATGTCATCACCTATGTAGGCTATCTGTTCATCTTTTAGGCTGTAGTTCTCTTTTATCTTTTCATATTGCACCAATTTATCTGAACTTCCATGATAATGAAAATCAAGTTTCAACTCTTCACATCGATTTTTAACGACCTGCGAGTCTCGACCAGTGATAGCACCCACAACAAAACCAGCTTTTTTGAGATGTGAAATAATCTGTCCATCTTTAACATTAAAACGTTTTATCTCCATTCCAGCATTATCGTAAATAATACCACCATCCGTCAGAACACCATCCACATCAAACACAATAGCTTTAATAAGTTTTGCTTTTTGTTTTAATGACATTGTATAATCTTTCTTACTTTTTCTAAATCTTCTAGAACATCAACACCTATCGGATGATAATCACTCTCTATCATTTTAATCTTATAGCCATTTTCTAAAACTCTTAACTGCTCTAATTTCTCTAATTTCTCCAGATAAGTAGACTCCAGAGTAGCGTATGTTTTAAGAAACTCTTTTTTATATCCATAAATTCCTATATGCTTGTAAAACTTTAGTTGTTCTGGAATAGTTGTATGATGTTTAAGAAGCGCTTCCCATTCATCTCTATGATGAGGGATAATTGATCTTGAAAAATAAAGTGCATTTGAGTTTTTATCTACCACCACTTTTACAGAGTTAGGAGATTTTAATTCGGAAGTTGTTTTTATCTTGTGCATAGCACTTACCATTATGCTATCTTGAGACTCTAAAATATCAGCCATTTGTGTAATAAGCATCGGGTCTATCAAAGGTTCGTCCCCTTGAACATTGATAATATTGTCACACTCTATATATTTTGAAGCCTCTGCTAGTCTATCGGTACCAGATTCATGTGAGTCGTCTGTCATGATGATGTTGTCTGTAAACTTTAGACATGCCTCTTTGACTTCTAAAGAATCGGTAGCTATATATACATCTTCTATTGTTTCAGCTTTTTTGGATGCTTCATATACATGTTGAACCATAGGTTTTGCACAAATATCTAACAATACTTTGCCTGGTAGTCTTGATGAATTCAGCCTTGCTGGTATAACAACTACACTCTTCAAAAGATACTCCCTGTATCAAATAGTTGCACAACACCGACCAATTTTTCATCATCATCCACTACCAACAATTCTTTTATCTTATTTTCTATCATATATGCTTCCGCATCGACAGCCATTTTATTCTCATGAATTGTTTTGGGGTTTTTTGTCATCATCTCTTGAGCCGACAAGTCAAATCTGATTTTATCTGTTTCTTGTAAAGTTCTTCGCAAATCTCCATCTGTTATGATCCCTTTAATAAGCCCATCATCCACAACAATACACAAGCCAAGCTTTCCTCTTGTAATTGTTGTAATAACATCTTGAAAATCACTCTTTAAGTCAACAGTTGGTAAATCTTTCGATGTCATTATATCTTTTAAATTTGTCAAAAGTTTCTTACCTAAACTTCCACCAGGATGATACATAGCAAAGTTTTCTGGTTTAAAATTTCGTTTTTTCATTAAAGCAGCTGCCAATGCATCCCCCATCGCTAAGCTAACTGTAGTCGATGACATAGGTGCCAGTTGTAAAGGACAGGCTTCCTTTTCAATACTTATATTTAAAAAATAATCTGATTCTCTTGCTAAAGTAGACTTTTCATCTCCGGCCATTCCTATCAGCGTGATACCTCTTTTTTTCACAAATGGTATGATTTTAACAATTTCTTCGCTTTCACCGGAATTAGAAATAGCAAGTAGAATATCATTTTGAGTAAGCATACCCAAATCACCATGAAATGCTTCAGCAGGATGCATAAAAAAGCTAGGTGTTCCTGTACTTGCCAGCGTTGCTGCAATCTTAGCTCCAATGTGACCTGATTTACCCATTCCACTTATAACTAAACGACCCTTAGATTGTAAAATCAATTCTACTGTTTGAGTAAAATTATCATCCAACTTTTCGCATAGTCCTTTTATTGCCTCTGCTTCTAGTTCAAAAACTTCTTTAGCTATTTTAATAACATTCATTAATAGTATTTCCTTACATATGCTTTTACAGAATATCAATTTTTTAGAAATTATACACCATTAGCTATTAACAAAAACTTTTAAGTTTATATTTATTAAGATATTTACGCTAAAATAGCACTATGATTAAAAGAACTCCTTTTACAATTTTCAAGTCTGTTATCACTGCCCTTTTTTTGAGAGAGATTCAAACACGCTTTGGTTCTCAAAAGCTTGGCTACTTTTGGGCTCTCTTTGATGCTATGTTTATGGTGCTTGTGTTTGCAGGGCTCAAGTCTGCTGTAGCTAGTAACTCCATGCCCGGTATCGATTTTCCAGTTTTTTTAGCGACTGGTTTTTTGGCATTTTTTCTTTGGAAAAATATTGTCAGTCGTTCTCTGAATGCTTTTAGTGCAAATCAGGCGCTATTTAGTTACATACAGGTAAAGCCTATCGACACGCTTATCACTCGTTTTTTAGTTGAGATTTTGGTCAGTATCGCTGCTACTTTAGTTTTTATCGGCATTGGTTTATATTTTGGATTTGATCTGCATGTCAAAAATTTCAACATGGTCATCTTAGCTGTTGCTTGGATGTGCCTTTTTGGGTTTTCACTTGGGCTACTCAGTGCTGTCATAGGTGCGTTTTATGAGACTTATGTCAAGATAGTCAATGTCATCATGGCTCCTCTACTCTTTGTATCGGCTCTGATGTACACAGTGGACTCTCTTCCTCCAGTTCTAAGAGAGATTATTCTCTACAATCCTCTTGTTCATTTTATAGAGATGATACATGGAAACTACTTCAATGCCTTAGATACTCAGTATGTGGATTATGAGTATATGTTTTACTGGACTTTTATACCACTCTTTTTAGGACTCTATTTTTACACAAGAGCAGAGAAGAAGATCATCTCTTCGAGGTAACATAATGAGATTAAATGCAAATTACATTGAAACAATTAAGCAAAATTTTGAAACCATTTTTAAAAATGGTGAGATCTATCTTTTTGGAAGTAGAGTAGATGATTCTCAAAAAGGTGGCGATATAGATTTGTATCTTGTTCTTCAAGATCATAGTAATCTTTTTCAAAAAAAGATAAAATTTCTTTCAAGCATAAAAAAGCAACTAGGCGAGCAAAAAATAGATATTATTTTCAATCAAGACAAAACAAGACTTATAGAAAAGGAGGCACGAAAGTGGGGAATAAAACTCTAATATACAAACAGAAGGTTTTAGACAATTTAAATGAAGCATATAAACATTTACAAAGATTAAATGATGCATACAAACAACTTGAGAAGATCAATCTCTTTCCATTAGATGAAAAAAAATTTAGCAAAATTATACATGATATAGAATATTTAGCATACAGTGACCAAATAATTTACAGATTTTCAAAACTACAAGATTGTATGGGTGCAAAACTTTTTAAGTCTATTTTACTTTATCAAGGTGAAAATACAGATAAACCATTTTTAGACATACTCAATCAGCTTGAAAAATGGGGCATAATTGATGTAGATGAATGGTTTGAGTTTAGAGACATAAGAAACGAGATTGCTCATGACTATGAGGACAATAGTAATATTACTGTTGATATGATAAATACACTTTACCAACGTAAACACAGACTCAAACAAATTTTAGATACTATTCAAGAAATGCTAAAATAAAATGATAGAACTAAAAAATGTAACAAAATACTACAAAACAGCCAATGGTAAAAAGTACATTCTTAACAATGTAAGTCAGATTATTCCATCTGATGTAAATGTTGGTATATTAGGAAGAAATGGAGCTGGGAAGTCAACACTGCTTCGTATGCTTGGGGGTATAGACTTTCCAAACTCTGGTGCTATCATATCGCCTAACTCTTTTTCATGGCCTATGGGGCTTGCAGGTGGATTTCAAGGCTCCATGACAGGACGACAAAATGTTAAATTTGTTTGTCGTATTTACGGCAAAACAGATGCTGAGATAGAGCATGCCATCGAAGGGGTCAAAGAGTTTGCTGAGATAGGTGACTATTTTGATATGCCTATCAAAATATACTCTTCAGGGATGAAGTCACGTTTGAGTTTTGGACTGAGCTTGATGTTTGACTTTGATTATCTAATCATTGATGAAACGCTTTCAGTCGGAGATAAGAACTTTCAAGTGAAATCTAAAAAAGCTTTGCGTAAAAAGATAGAAAACTGCAATGTCCTTCTTGTGAGTCACTCAATGCCAATACTTAAAGAGATTTGTCACGCTGGTATCGTTGTAAACGCAGGACAGATGTACTACTTTGAAGATATAAACGATGCGATAAAAACATACGATAAAATAAATAAACAATGAGATATATATGATAAAAAAGATAATACAACTCTACTGGTACGAAAAAACAGATAAAACACAAGAACACCGAACATTTAGAAAATCTTATGCTCGTTTTACTAAGCATGGATTTCGTGGTATGCATGAAAGACTTAACAAAGACTATACTAAGATAGAAAAAGACTACATAGTCCATAGCCAACTAAGCAAAAAGTACTCGACCTTTGTCACAAGACTCTTTTTTCTTTTTATCTTTCTCTCGGCTTTTACTTATACGATGTTTATCGAATCTGAACTATATGAGTCACAAACAACACTCATGGTACGAGATCTTAGTTCTACGCCTTCGGCTTCTACTCTAGGACTGAGCCTTTTAGGGGTTGGTTCTTCATCTCAGTTGCAAGATTCTATGGTCGTCAAAGAGTATCTCCTCTCTTTAGATATGTTTAAAACGCTTGACAAAAAGTTTGCTCTAATTAAGCACTACAAAAGTGATGACTTAGATTTTATCAGTAGACTCAGCAGTGATGCTACATTAGAAGATGCATTAGAGTTTTATAAAAAAAGAATGCTTGTTGAGTATGATGAAACTTCAGCTCTTTTACACATTAGTTATCTCCATACAGATCCAAAAAAAGCGCAAGAGATTTTGAAATTTACCATCAAAGCCGTTGACGATATGTTAAACAAATTTAACAGAAAAAAAGCAAAAAAACAGCTTGCTTTTGTGGAGCTAGAATACAAAAAAAGTAAAAATGCAATGGATATGGCAGCAAAAGCATTAGAAGCATACCAAGACAAGCATCTTTTACTCAACCCACAAAGCAATGCAACATCTTCAAGTGAGATTATTGCAGGTTTACAGTCAGCGCTTACACAAAAAAAGATTGAGTACAAAACAAAAAGCAACTATCTTAACAAAAACAACTATGAATTGCTAGCATTAAAATCTGAGATAAAAGAGATCGAGGCTTCCATAAAAAATGCAAAAGAAGCTTTAACTGGAAAGAGTAAAAACAGACTCAACAAAATACTTTTTGCATACAACAAGCTCAAAATGCAGTTTGAGTTTAGCACTGAAGTCTATAAAAATGCCCTTATACAGCTTGAAACAACAAAGCTTGAAGTCCTTAAAAATTCTAAAACACTTAGCATTGTTACCAAACCAAACCTACCTGATGGGTATACGTATCCTAAGAAATTAAAAATGTTCATTACACTACTTATCGGGATACTTCTCCTGTATGGTATCTTTTCAATGCTTGTACAAATAATCAAAGATCATAAGGAATAAAAATGATAAAAAAACTACTCTTTGCTTTTATGCTCACCTCTTCTCTTTTTGGAGTTGAGTTATCTAACCTTAACAATGAAGAAATATCACAAGATATGAACAACTCCTTTGTTGATGCTTCTACTCGTGTTTTTGGATACAACCTTTTCAATGGCAGTTTTTCAAAAAACAGACAGTACAGATACAATCCTGACTATCTCATAAGTATAGGCGATACGATAAATCTCAAACTATGGGGCTCATTCGATTTTCAAACGAAAGTGAATGTTGATTCTCAAGGTAATATTTTCATTCCTAGAGTTGGTACTGTCCATGTAGCCGGTATTCGTAACGATCAACTCAGTCAAACACTACAAGAAGCTGTTAAAAAAGTCTTCAAAAAAAGCGTCTTTGTCTATGCAGACTTAGAGTCTTACCAGCCAGTAAGTATCTTTGTAACAGGTGCAGTGAATAAGCCAGGACTCTATGAGGGGCTTTCTTCTGACTCTATCATCCAGTTTATAGATAAGGCAAGAGGCATTGATGCTAAAAGTGGAAGCTACAGAAATATTAAAGTCCTACGACAAAACAAAGAGATATATGATGTAGATTTGTACACATTTTTACTGAGTGGTTCTTTAAAACTTTTTCAGTTTCATATGGGAGATGTCATCGTAGTTGAGAGTGTCAAAAACTACATAGAAATTACAGGGGATGTCAAGCGACCCTATAGGTTTGAGATGCTACGTGACTGGGTGACTTTAGGAGATATACTTCAAGTAGTTCTACCCAACCCTACTTTAACAAACTTCACTGTCACTAAATACAATCAAGACAATGAACAAAGCATAAATATATATGCCATAAAAAACAATTTGGATATGAAGATATATAGTGGTGAGAGTGTAAACTTTATCCCTGATCACAACTCAAAAGATATCAAAATTGAGATCAGCGGAGAACACGCAAACATTCATAACCTTGTAGTAAAAAAAGGTACAACACTGCAAGAGGTGTTTGACAAAATCAAGATGACAGATCTCTCAGATGAGAACTCTTTTCAGCTTTATAGAAAAAGCATCGCGCAAAAGCAAAAAAACCTCCTTAACGCTCAGCTTGATGATTTGGCAGCAAAAACACTCACAGCCGGTTCTTTGACAACAGAAGAGGCGATGATACGAAAGCAGGAATCCCAACTCGTTATGAACTTTATAGATCGAGCACGAAAAGTAGAGTTTAAAGGACAGGTCATCATCAACAAAGATAGTAATTTATCGCAAATATATCTCGAAGACGGTGACACGATATATATCCCTAAGAAAAATCGTATGGTTATAGTACAAGGAGAGGTAATGCTTCCAGGTGCGCAGACCTATGTCAAAGATATGACATTTGATGACTATATCAATGCTTGTGGTGGATTTAACTTTAGAGCCAACAGTGATCAGGTCTTAATAATACAAAAAAATGGAAAAGTCGTTACTTACGATGACAATACTCTCTTTGGTGACACGTACAATGTCAAGCCAGGAGACTCCATCTTAGTTTTAGGAAAAGTAGATACAAAATATCTTCAGGTCATAAAAGACATAACACAAATCGTTTACCAAATAGCAGTCGGTGCAGCTATCGTCCTACGATATTAAGTATAATACAATGGTTTTAAGGATATAAAATGTTAATAGAAAAAAGATTGGATGCATATTTTACTGAAGCAAAAAAACATATAGCCCTCATAGAAGAAGCAAATAGTGCTATTAGCTTACCTATACAAGATTATGATACTCTTCCAAGTCTTGAGAAATTTGCTATCAATGCTTTGGTTTTTCGCTTTTCTAAGCTTCAAGACCTTATAGGAAGTAAAATTTTTAGAGCTTTTTTGGAGTTTAATAGATTTGACGTGCAGGATAAATCTTTTTTATTGCTACTCAAAGAGATAGAGAAAGAGGGTATTGTTGATATTGACACTTGGGATGAATTAAGAAAAGTACGTAATAATATAGCACATGAATACCCTGGTGAAGAGGATGAGTTGATGGATGCATTGGAGTTGCTTATACGCAAAACTCCTCTACTGTTAGAGATAAGTTCAAAATTACAGGAAAGATATAATGAGATTAGAGAAGTATGAAAAAGATATCATTATCAATACAGTAGAAAATATTTTTGGTATGGTGAGTATTTCTCTTTTTGGTAGTAGAGTAGATAATAGTAAAAAAGGTGGTGATATAGATTTGTTTATTGTACCACATGAGAACTCAAATCTTTATGAAAAGAAGATAAGGACATTAGCCAAACTAGAGCGTTTACTACATAAACCAGTAGATATTATTGTTCACAAAAATTTTAACAGAAGTATAGAAAAAGAAATATTAAAATCATATGTTGTATTGAAAACACTATGATTTCAAGGTTTTAAATTCCCTTGGGAGTTTCCCATAAAAACTACCATTTAGTTGTGTGTTGTCAATCAAAAACTTTCTATATTTTTGTACAAGCTCTTTATCTGGTTCTAATTGTTTGTGCCAAAATGCATCTAAAGACAAACCTTTACAAGTAAGCCCTTCTATATCATAGATGGCATTACCCAGTGTTATAGTTGGCGTACCATGATAAAGTGAAGAGAGTCCCACTGTACTGTTAATGGTAACAGTACCTATGGCATTTTTCAGCAGAGAAGGAAGATGTGTATCGTACAAGACCAAAACCTTTTTTTCTATCTTTAAAAGTTTTGCCTGATCAATGATAAACTTTGTATATCTTTTACGCCCTCTATCAACAGGATGATGTTTGAAGACAAGCCATGCACTTGTATTTGAGTGTGCAAATGATTCTAACACTTCTATGATAAACTTCTCAACCGACTTGTACTCAGAGTGTTCTAGGATTTGAAAATCATTGTAGGTTTGTAAGGGTACGAAAAAGTATCTTTTTGAGAGTTCATTTTGAATAATATTCAGATATTTGTGTTCATGCAAGGGATATATAAACTTTCTTGTAAGACTTCTTAGTCCAAAAAATGCCTCTTTAAACGCAGCAAACTCTCTATGATGAATATAATTTGGATATCTTTGTTGAAATAAACTAGATACTAGATAATATACAACGGCACTATACACCATCTGTAGTTTTGAATAGTTAACATCTTCAGCTTTTGGTATCTCTTGCAGATCTAAGCTATCATAAAATGCTCGTTTTCGGCTAATCTTACTAAAGTCATTCACGCCATAGCGTTCCATAGTTATATAGTTTGGACGGATGTAACCTTCTTCAAAAACAAAAACATCTAAACCAAGCTTCATGGCAGTTTGAATAGCCCTTCTTTGATAATACCTGCAATCCCCAAAGAGAAAGATCATATCAATCTTTTTTTCATCTAAGAAGTTTTTTATAAACGCAGTAAAATGCTCTCGTGTGTCTCTATAGGCAACATAGTTTGAATGATTTGCAAAGAAACTATCACCCATATTAAAACCAATCTTATACGTTGTAGCACCCTGTTTTACAAACAAACTATCCAACTTCTTAAAAAAGTTTCCCATAGGACCTTGTAAAAAAAGTATGTTTTTGTGCTTAATTGTTCCTATATTATTCATATCAACCTTTCAGTGTTATTATACGCAAAAATAGTTGCAATTTTCTACTGATATAATTACGAAGTTTAATTTTTATCTTTTTGTAGGGGGCACTACTGTAAAGTTCTTTCTCTCGTTTTAACAAATCAAGTACATCTTCTATCTCGCAAAGCACTTTTTTTTCTGGATTGAGATAACGTGGATATATGATGAGGGTTCCTGCAACAAGCTCTACTAAGCTTAGTTTTCTCTCTCGTCTACTGCTGTGCAGCATATCTTGGGTAAGCCCCCATCCTGCATAAAAAGGCATACCGTAAGTAAAAACATCTTTACCTCTCATAAGTGCTTCAAAGCCAACAAGAGAAGTCATCGTATGCACCGCATCAGCAACTGCTAAAACGCTCTCAAGCCCAACTTCTGTTACTACCCTATCAGCAAACTGCAACGCTGTTGCTTCTTGTATGTCGCCCACTCTATTACCTACAAGAACATCTGGATGTGGCTTGTATATGATGTAGGCATCCTCAGCATTTTGACGGGCAAGTTTTAAAAGCTTCAAGTTTGTCATGCCATTAGCACCGTAACGTATAGAAGCATCATCTTCTACCTGCCCCGGTACTAAAACGATTTTTTTATCTTTTGGAACATCGAGTTGGATATTTTCATAAAGGTTGTACTTAGAAAGTTTCTCTTGTATAAGATAGTTCTGAATTTTTTTCGCTCTTTGTAAGAGCTTTGCATCAAAGTCATAAGTTTGCAATATATACTCAAGATTACTTGTTTGTGTTGGATCAAAATAAATACCTCTTGAATCAACAACAAGGGAGTAAGGTTGCGTCAAGTCTGAGCCAAGCCCAACCGAACGGATAAATCCGTCTTCTACTCTGTAAATCTTAAGCTTGTGTGTTTTTGCATACGCTTCGACAAGCGGAAAGCTTTTTTTACCCCAGATATATACAGTAGCATTTTTGTCAAGACCTTTTTTTTTCGCCTGTTTAAAATAGTTCTTTTTGAAAAAAGGGTTGATAAAACATATCTCTTTTTTATCTATTTCAGGGAAAAAAGGTCTTACAAACTGATGTTTCCAATATGAAAATCCAAAAAAATAATGCACTGCTAAAAACCTTTAAAAATGATAAGAGAGACCAAAAGTCACATCTGCTTCATTGTGTCTTGGTATCGTGTTTTGATTGAAAAACAGCTCTACATACCGCTTACTCTCAAGATAATTCCGTAGTGCAAATTGTAACAAATGCGTATAACTGCTAAACTTTTTATCTTGACTTGCATAAGGAGCAGAGGAGTATTGATAAGCAAATAGAAACTTCCATCTGTCAAAAAATGCAAAAGGCAACAAGGGTTTTAAAGAAAATTGATTTGCCAAAAAGAAAAAATAGCGTATTTGTTTGGAGACTATATCTGGTGAGAGTCTTCTCTCTCCATTGTAAGTGATAACAACATTTGTTATCCATGCGATAGAGTCATACTCTCTTTGTAATGCAAGCCCATACATATAATCAACTCTGCCATTTGTAAAACCATCACTTGTTTTTTCTAAAGGTAACTTGATACCTGCATTCATAGCAAAAGAAAGTTTTGCATCAGAATAAAGGAGGTATTTTATCTCGATTTGTGGATTTCCAGCAGCAAAATAAGGGTCATATTTTTCTATTTTATCGGTAATGGTATAGGTCATTTGATCATCAACATGCCCTTCATTTTCTCGTGTTGTGGTTATGCCCAGCCCTTTATGGACAAAATCAAGAGGTTTATCCAAAAATCCCCTTGAAACATAATAAAGAGGAAACTCAAAAGAAAAAGCGAAACTTCTTGTAACTGGAGTAGAGTATGTAAGATCAAATGTTGTTAATCCAAAATCAGCAGTCAGATTTGTACTTTTTTGAAATACATTAGATTGTGAGATGCTCATAGTAACATCTTCTTGTTCCTGAATTACAGCGGCACTAGTATAAGGACGGTACATAATAACTTGGTTTATATATTGATTTGTAGAGTGAATTGGTGTTGTAAAACTTTGAGCCATTAGCTCTTTTGTTACAAATAACATAATAAAAGATATACGAATCAAAAAAGACAATTTAACGATTCCATAAATCTTTTTCGATGTAAGTATGTCCCGGTTGATAAAATTCAAACAAATTTTTGAGTACATTGATCTGGCTTCTCTTAGCCAAATTTGCCAAACTAATACCTACACCAGCATAAAGATGTTGACTACGTGGCTGTGTATCAAAAGAGCGATATCCTCTAGCGTAATAACCGACTTGAAACTCGAGTAAACTCCAATAACTATGCTCAAGTGATTCAAATCCTGCCATCTTAAACGCAACAAGATGCTTCATTCCTGAATAGTCAGTAGTGTTGTCCCCACCTTTTAAATAGTCACTTGTCGGTAGATACTCCAGTCTTACATCTACAAAGTCATCAACCCTTGGGTAGACTCGAATCAAATAAGCTAAACTAGCACCTATAGCATCTGCAGCCAAATCCTCTTTTGAAAAACCGTAGTTGCTAGTTCCATCTCCAACTTCCAGCAATGTCATAGAGAGCATACCGGAGAGTGCACCATAGAGCGAAGATTCTTCCAAAGTCCACCCGCGATCTTGCATGCGAGAAGCTAAAACACGAGAAAGAAGATAAGTCATATAAAAGTGTCCTGTTTTATCAGATCCACCAGTTTGTGAATCTTTTTCAAACCATGGCTCTGTTTTAGAATGCAAAGACCTATTTCCCCAATCCCAATATGTAAATCCCCAAGCAGCTATCATAGCATCTGTTGCGAGATTATCAATGACGGCTCCCATTACAGGTTTTTTTGTGATAAGTGTATAGTCATTTATGGTTTTTGTAGTTTTATTTGTAGTTAGAATCAAGTCTGCATGAAGTGCTTGAAAAGCTATAAGTATTATTAAGAATAATGATTTTGATAGCAAGGTTCCACCTTTATTAGTAGAAAATTTTACAAAGAAAACGATAGTTGTATAAAAGTGGTGGGTTCTGAGTGACTCGAACACTCGACCGCTCGGTTATGAGCCGAGAGCTCTAACCAACTGAGCTAAGAACCCACTTTTTGTTGGTAGGTCGGAATTATACAAGGAGATTCCTTATATAATGCTTATTATACAGCTGTTATTTTGTATTTATCATCCATATAGAAAAGATATCCAAATATCCCCAAAATGACTTCAAAGAAGTCTCAGTTACACCTTGTTCTTTAAGCTCTTGTAAAAGTGGCTTATAAAGCTCTAGCCAAGTGAGTCTTGCTTTTGCATCAATTCTAAATCGTGCATGACGACCAACCATCTGTGGCGCACCTCTGTTAGTGTTAAAGTATTTTGGTCCACCACATATTTGTATGAAAAAATCTGCAGAGTTTATTTTTGCTTTTTCAAACTCAGCTTCATCTAAAGGAAAGAGATGCACAATGTCACTTTTTTTTATCGCATCATAATGTTTTGAGATAAGTTCACGTATGCCCTCTTCTCCTACTTCAAGTAAAAATTCTGGTATCGGTTTTTGTACTGGTGGTCTTACACCAAACTGTGCTTGACTTATTTCTAAATTCATATTTATCCTTCTATTTTGTTTTGTATATTTTTAGGTACTTTGATTCTATATATAACGGCATACAGAAGTGGTACATAGATAAGGTTAAGCACTGTTGCCCATGCTATTCCGTAGCCAAGTGAAACTGCCATTGGTTGGAGAATCTTTGCTTGACCTGAGGCGAAAAATATCAGTGTCAAGAGTCCAAGAACAGTTGTCAATGATGTCAGCAAGATAGGTCTGAGTCGTGTTTTTGCGCGACGCATCAACTCCTCTGTATCTTTTGCATTTTTTATAAAGTCCACCATGATGAGTCCATCATTGACAACAACTCCCGCAAGTCCAACGATACCTATAAGTCCCGGCATAGTAAGGTTGAGCCCCATCAACCAGTGCCCGACATAAACACCAAGCAAAACAAGAGGAATGGTGCTAATAACAATAAGTGATTTTTTGATAGAATCAAACAGCCAAACAAGTGTGATAAATATCAAAAATATTGCTATAAGTCCAGACTGCATCATCTCTTTTTTATTTTTATTGTTCTCTTTTTCTTCACCTTTTATATCTACACTTATACCTGCATCTTCTACTTTTTTCAAAAACGGTCTAATCTTTTGCATTACTTCTGAAGAAGTGATGACTTTTTTATCTATGGAAGCGTACAAACTACGCACACGTTTTGCATCCTCTTTTTTTAAAGTTACAAAACTTTGAATATATTTATAATCACAAATATCTCTGAGTTGTACATATTTGTTTGAAGAAGGTACTTGGAGTTCTATGTTTTGTATAGAATCAATGCTCTTATCCAAATCACTTTCAATTCTGATACGAATCAGACCTTTGTCATTAAAGAGTTTTCCATATTCACCTTTGAGATAATAGGCTCTGAGTTCATTTGAAATATCTGTTTCATTAAACCCTAACTCTTGTCCGTAGCTATTCACTCGCAGTTTGAGCTCTTTTTCACCCAAAGTCGCATCATCAGAAATGTTAAAGACACCTTGTATCTTTGCTAACTCTTTTTCTAAAGATTTGAGATAAGGAACAACATCTTTGCCATCTTTAGAGCTTAGTCCTATCTCAACATCATTTGCTACAACACCAGCTCCAGGAACTTTGACAACAAGTTCTTCAAAAAGAGGCTTCCCTTCTTTATCTTTACGCTCTTTTATAGCTGCAAGTTCTGCTTTGATGTTTTTTGCTATATCTTTTGCATCTACTTGTCTTGTTTGCACACTTGCGTCGTATTCTATAGAAAGATAAGGACTGATATATTTATCAAATAAGTTTACAGGTGCTCTCTCATGCAAATCAACAAAAATGTGAAACATATTTTCGCCAAGTTCGGCTCTGTTTTTAGAGTCCATTTTAAAACCGATAACAGAAGTAACAGATGATACATTCTCTTTATCCACATTTTTTAAGATGATACCCTCAAGATCTGAGACTATTTTTTCCGTATCTCTAAGCTCATTGTTGATGTTCACTTTTCCATAAACATATATTTGAGTGTTATCAAAATCAGGAAACAGTTGAAACTTAGCATTTTTAATCATAACAAATTCAAGTGCCAAAATACTCACAACGATAAGAAGTAAAGAAGTAATCTTTCTTTTAAAAACAAAATGTAAAACTTTACTATACCAAGTGTACATTTTATCCCAAAATCTTTTTGTAAAACTTCCACTTTTGGAGACTTTTAAAAAGTCATGCGCATGGAGAGGAAGAAAATAAAAAGCTTCAAAAAGTGAGGAAAGTAATAAAACGGTAATCATAATAGGAATAATTTTTATAAACATTCCCATCTCACCCGTCATCAAAAGCATTGGTAAAAATGCAAAAACTGTCGTCAATGTAGCAGTGAGGACGGCAGGAAACATCTCAGCCGCTCCATTTATCACTGCCTCTTTTCTATCCATCCCCTCTTCAAGATGGCGGTAGATATTTTCAGCGACTACTATGGCCTCATCCACGAGCATTCCAAGGGCTATAAGCGCACCCAAAAGAGAAAGCATATTTAAACTGTCACCAAGTAATTCAGTCGCTATAAGCCCTATCATAAAACTCACAGGAATACCAAGTGCCACAACAAAAGCAATACCTTTGTTTATAAAAATCAACATTGCTAAAAAGACAAGAGCAAGTCCAAAAGCTATATTTGAGAAAACAACATTGAGACGATTTTTAATCCAGATAGAAGTATCTGTGTAGATATTATAATTGAGCTCGGGATGTTTTAACTTTTGCTCTTTTAAAAGCTTGCGTATATCCCGAACTAGAGCAATAGCATTGCCATCTTTACTTTTAGTCACATTAACAGAGACATTACGTACACCATTATAATGAGAGAGTTCCACCTCATCACTCAGCTTAAAGGCAACATCAGCGACATCCCCTATCCTTAGCTTTACATCACCCACAACTATCGTGGTATTTTCTATGGCTTTTTTGGTTTTTTCACCATTGTAGGTTGAGATATAGAGATGATTTGCTTTTTCTTTTATCGTCCCTATTGGGAAGATTGAACTTATTTTACTTATCTGTGCTACTACAAGCTTGGCAGAGAGTCCATAAGCTCGTATTTTTTCAGGATTGAGTTTTATAGAGAGTTCTTCTTCTGCATCACCGCGAACAGTAATATCACTCAAATCTTTAAACTTACTCAGCTCACTTTTAAGCTCATCCGCTCTATCTAAAAGTTCGGCCTTAGATACATTACCAGAGAGAGCGATAAGCACAAGAGGAAAAGCATGTGTCTGTATCTTAGCCACAGGCTCATTCATATCTGCTGGCAGATCTTTTTTTACCCCGCTGACAACATCCTTGACATCATTAAGTACAAGAATATTATCAGAACCCGTTTTAATCTCAGCCGTTATATTAAAAGAGCCATTTTTAATGCTACTTTTTATATCTTCAAGTTCATCAATATTTTGTAAATCATCTTCAATACTTTGAACAACCATCTTATCAAGGATGTCAGCTGATGTTCCCGCATAAGCACCATTGATAGTGATTTTATCCATATTCATAGGAGGAAATATCTCTTTTGGAATATTTACATATGCAAAAATAGAAAGCATAAAGATAAATATAAGAAGTATGTGATTTAAAAGTGGTTTTTCTATAGCAAACTGTATAAATTTACGGATCAAACGTATTCCTTTATTTTAAAAAAGTGTATCTAGTATCTGGTTTTTGAATTTTATCGACTCTACTGAAGCATTAATGATTTTATTTTCTTCTTTAAGCGTATCATACTCTACTTTTAATTTTGAGATATCCCTACTTTTAAAGTAAATTTGCTCTGTAATATAAATCTTAGGAAAAGCAAACATAGCAACAAAGACTAAGGTTAAAAGTACATAAAGAAAGTAGTTGAAATCTAAGCTGCGTTTAGCTCTAAAAAGATCATCAACCTCATCTAAAAGTTCATCTTTTTCACTCATTATCTATCCATTTGAAATACTCGCATTTTTGCACTGCGACTTCTTGCATTTTCTTTTAACTCATCATCTTGAGCCATTACTGGTTTTCTAGTCAAAATCTTTCCAAGCTGGTGATCATTACCACAACTGCAACGAAAAGCTTCCGCAGGACAGATACATGACTTCGACCAGCGTACAAACTCTTTTTTTACTATACGGTCTTCAAGTGAATGAAAAGAGATGATGGCAACTCTCGCCTCTGGAAGTTCTGCTTCTTCGATGTTTTTCAAGAGTGTTTTTAATTCACCTAGCTCATCATTGACCTCTATGCGTATGGCTTGCATTAAAAGTGTTGCAGGATGAATTTTCTTTCCTCTTGGCATATGTGGCTTTACTGCTTCACTCAGTTCTTTTGCTGAAGTAAAAGGACGATTTTGAACGATGACATCTGCAATCTTTTTGTAGTTTCTTAGCTCACCATACTCTAATAGTATGTTTTCAAGCTCAGACTTTGCATATTCGTTTACAACATTTGACGCACTAAGAGAGGCACCTTTATCCATACGCATATCAAGGTTTTCGCTCTCATAAGAGAAGCCTCTCTCTTTTTGGTCAAGCTGCAAAGATGAAACACCTATGTCTGCGAGTATCCCTTTAATCTCAGCTGCGTTTACCTCACTCAAAATCTCTTTGATGACATTTGAAAAGCGCCCTTTTCTTATCTCTACGCGCTCACCATATTTTTCTAAGCGCTCCCTTGAGAAGTCAATGGCAGTCTGATCTTGATCAATGCCTATGAGTTTGATATTTGGGTTTGCATCTAAAATCATTGAAGAGTGTCCACCGTAGCCCATTGTACAATCAATAATTATGCCATCTTCTATATCTTTAAAAGTTTCTATAACTTCTCTGTAAAGCACTGGTATGTGTGGAATGTTTTGCAAAATAAACCCTATCTAAATATTTTAAGTGATTATACAGCAAAATTGATTTAGGTTTAATTTTTTATACTGTATGATTGAGCAAAATAATAAAAAAAGGTCTTTTATGTTTTCTCAAATTGCAGCTTATCAAAATGAAATCCTCGCAGCTTTAGGTATATTTATCATTATTATTCTTTATATAATTTTTAAAAAAGAACCTAAAAAAAAGATAATTGAGTTAGATATAGAAGCAATTGTTGAAGATGAATATGACACAAATACAACTGAGAAAAAAACACATGCAGAAGATGTTTTTGATATGCCTCAAAAAACAGTGCAAACACAAAATGCAGCTGCTGAAATAAAAGAAGAAGAGAAAGAACTTGAAAAAGAAGAAAAAACAGCGCCTCTTACATTTACAAAACGACCTGTTCCTCCACATGCAAAAATCACAAAAGACGATTTTAAAGAATTCTCCGGAAAAAGAATTCTCTTAGCCGAAGATAATCTAATCAATCAAAAAGTAATCTTAGCACTTTTAGCTGATAGTGGGATAGAAATAGTCGTAGCAAATGATGGTCAAGAAGTTTTAGATACTTTAGAAAAAGATACAAACTTTATGATGATACTTATGGATGCGCATATACCAAATATCGATGGTTTTGAAGCAACAAATATCATCAGACAAAATCCTGAGTACAGTCATATAGTCATTGTAGCTCTCAGTGGTGATACTGCAGCAGATGATGTCAAAAAAATGAAAGATGCAGGAATGAGTGAGCATCTTGAAAAACCTTTAAAAATGGATTCTTTATATGACGTATTATATGCATACAACACTCTAAACGCAGTAAGTACAGAAGATAAAACACAATCATCTTCTGCAAGTTCCACAAGCATAGAAATTTTAAATACAAAAAAAGGGCTTGATGTATGTGGTAATGATAATGCTTTTTACACAGATATTTTAAATGAATTTCTTCAAGATTATGCCCATTCAGATGATGCACTTGCAATACTCTTCAAAGAAGCAAAATACAATGAAGCGGATATTTTACTTTTAGATATATCAGGAGTGGGTGCCAACATCGGAGCTAAACAAATCACTAAAATAGCACAAGAAGCAAAACAATATATCAAAAACAATGCCTTTGAGAATCTAGAAAATTCATTGGCTAATTATAAAGAAACACTCAGAAAAACTGTTGAAAAGATTAAAGAATATTTAGCTAAACATTAGTAATTCTTTAATTTTTCAATTCTAAACTTTTTTAAATCATATAAATAGTATATTACTCAAGCAAAATCAAAAGAGAGAATAGCATGCAAACTACAAAAGTATACTTAACAGGCGCAGGTCCTGGTGATATTGAGCTTTTGACACTTAAAGCCCATAAAGTGATCACACAAGCAGATGTCATCATCTACGATAGACTTGCCAATCCAGAAATACTTGAAATAGCAAAAGATGGCTGTGAGTTTGTTTATGTTGGTAAAGAAGATGGTCGGCATACACTCCCTCAAGATGAGATAAATGAAGTTATCTATCAAAATGCCCTCAAGCATAGTATAGTCGTCCGTTTAAAAGGAGGAGATCCATTTGTTTTTGGTCGTGGTGGTGAAGAGGGTGCATATCTTCATAAAAGAAATATAGAGTACGATATTATCCCAGGGATAAGCTCTGCTATCAGTGTTCCTGCTTATGCAGGTATCCCTGTTACACATCGTGGTGTAGCGGTGAGTTTTAGAGTAGTTACAGGACATGAATCACCAAACAAAGAGACTTCTCAAATCCCTTGGGAAAACTTTAAAACAGATGAGACGATTGTCTTTTTAATGGGGCTACACAACCTCAAAAAAATATCTTCTAAACTTAGAGAAATAGGTAAACCAAATGATTATCCTTGTGCTGTTATATCAAGAGGTACAACAAAAGAGCAACGCGTTGTCACAGGAACACTCTTGGATATCGTTGAAAAAGCTAAAGGACTTCCCACCCCTGCACTTATTATTGTGGGTAAAGTTGTTACACTTAGAGAGCAACTACAATGGTTTGAGAGGTAAACTATGGATTTTTTTAACTATATACGTGCAGTGGGTACCGGACCAAAAGGGAACAGAGATTTAAGCTTTGATGAAGCAGAAGATATGATGCAACAGATTTTGAACCAGAGTGTTTCAAGTGAACAAATCGCTGCTTTTTTGCTAGGATGGAGACTAAAACCTGAAACAATTGATGAATTTCGTGGCTCATTGGCAGCTTTTGATAAAAACACCACCAAAAGTAAAGTTGAAAACTCCATAGAACTTGGTTATCCGTTTGATGGTAAAGTAAAAAATCCTTATATTTTTTCACTCGCAGCACAAGCACTTCAAAAACAAAACCTCAATCTCATTCTAGTTGGTGATGATAAACAACCTGCAAAAAATGGTATACCTATTAAAGAGATTATAAATGAAACGAACCTTGAACATAATATCCATTATTTCGATAGAGAAAAATTTTTTCACAAGCTCCACAAACTTACTGACATTAGAAATAAACTTGGTTTACGTACTGCGTTTAACACTATAGAAAAGCTTTCTGGTGTTGCACAAAGTGATTATGCCATTACAGGTGTATTTCACAAGCCCTATGTAAAAAAATATGCAGCTGTTTTTTCTAAAAGATATAAAAATTTTGCACTTATTCAGGGAAACGAGGGAACACCAGAGCTATTTAGTAAAGGAAATTTATGGATTGTTGCTAATGATGATATTAGCGAATTTACAATAGATCCGAAATATTTTGGTATCCATTATAAGAAATCATGGGATAAGATCACTCTCGAAGATTCACTTCAAGAACTAAAAAACCCTTCAGATGAGTACATAAAACTTGCTCGCCTCAACGCAGCCATCTATCTCTTTGTCGCAAAAAAAACACAAAGTATAGAAGATGGATATGATTTACTTGGATGTACGACTGATTTATAATTAAAATTTACTCCACTCTTGGATGTAGTTTTTTGCTTTTTCATCTAAGGTTTTCATTCTCTCTTTTCCTTTTGGCAAAGTCAAACGCAGTACCTTCATCTCCTGCAAAAATCTTCCAATATTTTTGGGTATTAACTCTTGCAAATAAGTCCGTAAGTATTTTGCCATTGCAGGTGATGCACCTGATGTTGAAACAGCGATGGTTAAATCACCCTCTTTCATATATGAAGGAAAAATAAAATCACAATAATTTACCGAATCCACAGCATTGCATAAACATTTATACTCTTTTGACTCTTCAAATATTTCAGCTTGTAAGGAGATGTCATCTACTGCTATGATAACAATAGCCACCTCAGCAATATCACCTTTTTTATAAGTTCTTTGCTCATAAGTCAGCCCTTTTTCTTTTATCTTTGCAGTCATCATTTGAGAAAACTCCACTGCGACAATGTGAATATCTGTAGTAAAGTCTAAAAGCTTCTCTAGTTTTTCATACGCAATGTTTCCACCACCGACAATCAAAATTTTTTTGCCCTCAAGCTTTAAAAAAGCTGGAAAATAACTCATACTTTAGCCTTTTCGCTATATTTTCACAATAATAACATAGTTTAAGAAGAATTAAGACCTACTAAGCACCAAGTGCTTTTTTAACATTATCATCTGCCATTGAGATATTCCATGCTGGTTCCCAAACGACTTCAATGTCAACATCTTTAACATTAGGTAGTTTTTCAACTGCTTCTTTAACCCATTGAAGGATCATTTGATGTAGTGGACAGGCTTTTGTTGAGAGCGTCATCGTTACTTTTACATTTCCCTCATCATCGCTTGAGGCATCATATATAAGCCCCATCTCTACAAGGTTAAAACCAACTTCAGGATCAATTACAGTTGAGATAGCTTGAAATATTTCATCTTTTGTGTACATCATTTTTCTATCCTTTATTTAAAATTTATCATATAGAGCATACTTCTTACAAAAGCAAGCGCACCGATAAATAAAAATGATGCACCTCCATGTAAAAGCATATCGCTCTTTGTTACTATAGCAATAGTCACCAAGACTACACCAACACTTGAAAAAACAAACTGTGCCTGTGAACTTTTTTGAGGTATCATATCTGCGAGCATCGGAATCTTTTGTTTTCCAACAAGAGGAGAAAATCGCTCAAACCATACCAAAAATGGGATTATTTTATAGATATGCCCTGTTATCAAAAAGCCAAAAAAGCCAAAGAAAAATACCCAAGCAGACGCTAACATAAATCGCTCTTCATTGAGTATAAAATAAAGCACGGCAAAGACTAAGCCTACGAGCATTGCAGAGTAGGAAAACATCAAAGAAATAGCATAAATATCGTTCTCTTTTCTTGGTCGCGTTTTATAAATAATGTAAATAATATAAAAATAAAAAAGCAAAGAAGAAAATGATAAAAAGTAACCTAGATATGCTAAAGCATTCGCATTAAAGAGGGATGATAGCACGACACTTACGACACCCACACTCATTAGACTTATCGAAATTCTCAATGGTACTAATGAAAAACTATGTGAGAGTGTAAACATAGGTACAAGGACGATGGAGAGTCCCATGATAGTAACACCAATGTAACCACCCACAACTAAATAGATATGCGCACGAAGCATTTGTGAGATATCTAATGAAATTGTCCCTGCATACGCAAGTGCCATTAGCAAGCCAAATATAATCCCAAAAAATAAAAAAGTATTTGATATTAAAACACTACTCATCACAAGTGTAAGCTTCTCTACTTTTTTTATAGTTAAAAATATCTCACCAACAAATATCATCATACTGATAAGGACAATCATCCCTCCATAGGGCAATAAGGCAGCCGAATATAAAAATCCAAATACCATCAAAAGTGTACCTATGAGAAGCAAGGGCCAAATAGCATAAAAAAGCTCTACACCAAAATGCCCTACTTCAAGAACAACTGGAACAAGCTGAGCCATCGCGCCAAAGATGGTCATCATAACAAATCCTAATAAAAAGAGATGCATAAAACTAATGACAGCTGGGGAACTAAAGAGTAAATCATCAACATCAAATAAGAAAACAGCTAAACTAGAGAGGATATAGAAAAACCCCCCAATAATAAAAAAGGGAGCTATAAGTTTAAAGGGAGGGGCAAAATCTTGCGAGATGCTGTTCATCTTGTTTGCTTATCCTGCACAAGATGTTTGCGTCAAATCTGTTTCTGCTGTTGCATTTGGATTGTAAGAAAAAACAACTTTGACAAGTCCATCAGACAACTCTTCTATAACGTACTGTACATCATTTTCAAGTTTTGCAAAAAGTCCACCTGGTGCTTTATGATTTATCATTACTACTGTACCATTTGTGCCTTTAATTGCAGCAATTCCTGCCATTGCATTAACCATTGGATGTGGGGGACCCTCTTTTGAAGTGTCAAAGTAATAGGTACTTTGTCCATCTTTTTCTAATTTATAAAAATCTACAGTAGCACCTTCAATTTCTACTTTTTGTGCTTCGTTTGGAATATGTGACATAATTCAATCCTTCTTTTAATAATTTGTGCAATTGTAAAACACAAAGGGTAAAAAAAAGTTGACTTATATCAATACGGTAAGATTATTCGTAAAGAATTGTCAGTGCTTCTTTATCTATAATCATAAAAGTGTTTTTTGATTTTTTTACAAACCCAAGTTTTACAAACTTTTTAAGGATGCGAGAGAGCGTTTCAGGTGTCATATGCAAGTACTGTGCAAGCTGATTGTTTTTCATCTTCAAAGCATCATCGTTTTCACAAATATACTTCGCAACTCTTGCGGTTGAATCAAGTATGACATTGAGATTGATTACATTATCTAAATATTTTATTTTTTGTGTCAAAGAACGAAAAAGGGCTAAGGCTATATCTTCATTTTTTAAAAAATGCTGCTTAAACTTTTCAAAATCAATCTCTAGTACACTGCCCTCTGTTTCAAACGCAGCAGACGCTGGGTAGCAGATACCCTCAAAAACAGCCATTTCAGCTACAAAGTTTGAAGGGATGAAACGGTGTAAAACTATCTCATTGTTTTTAGGATCAATTTTATATATTTTTATAGTTCCTTGAAGCACCATAGTAAGATGCCTTGGCATCTCTTTTTCATAAAAAACCACTTCACCTTGAGAAAAGTTTCTTTTTCTAGATATAGAAAGTAAAAGTTTTAACTCTTTCTCATCTAAGTTTTCAAAGAAACTAACCTTTTTAAGTTCTTCTATACAGAGCATTATCTTATTTGCCCTTGACCATAGATTTTGTACTTATACGTTGTTAGGCCTTCTATTCCCATCGGTCCACGTGCATGAAGTTTGTTGGTGCTGATACCTACTTCCGCACCAAAACCAAATGCACCACCATCAGTAAAACGTGTCGAAGCATTAACATAAACTGCAGCTGCATCAATGTTGTTCAAAAATGCTTCTGCTGTTGTTATGTTTTCAGTGATGATAGACTCAGAATGTCCCGAACCAAAGCGTACGATATGCTCTATAGCACCTTGTACGCCCTCCACTACTTTAAGATTTAAAATATTTGCCAGATATTCAGTATCATAATCTTCATCTGTTGCATTTGCAACCTCTATAATCTCTTGTGTATTGACACAACCTTTTAACTCTGTATGTGTTTTATCAAAAGCCTCTTTTAAAATTGGTAATGTCTCTTTTGCTATTGCCTTATCGACAAGTAAAGTCTCCATAGCATTACAAACACCCGGTCTTTGCACTTTTGCATTGATAGCAATCTTTACTGCGTTTGAAATGTTCGCATCTTTGTCGATGTAAGTGTGACACTGCCCCTTATCGTGCTTGACAACACTCACAGTTGCATTTTCACTCACATACTTGATAAGCCCTGCTCCACCACGTGGAATAATCAGATCAACATACTTATCCATCTTGATAAGTTTGGCAACACCCTCACGTGAACTGTCTGGAATAAGCGAGATCAATGAACTTGGCAGGTCATTATTCTCCAACACAGCTTTTAGTGCGAGTGCAATAGCTTTGTTTGAGTGTTCAGCTTCTTTTCCACCTTTAAGCACACAAACATTTGAGCTTTTAAAGCAAAGCGCTGCGGTATCACTCGTCACATTTGGACGGGATTCATAAATAATCCCAATCACTCCGATAGGAATACTTACTTTTTCAATCTTTAAACCATCATCAGTTACCCAGCCATCAAGTACCCGACCTACAGGTTCTTTGAGTGCCGCTATCTCTTCTATAGCCACAGCCATAGACTCTATACGCTCTTCATCTAAAAAAAGTCTATCCATCAAAGCCGAAGAGAGTTTGTTCTTTTCCCCTTCCATCATATCTATTGCGTTGGCTTCTATAAGATTCATAGTATTTGCCCGCAAAGAATTTGCCATCTCTTTAAGGATTCTATTTTTTTCATGTCCACTCAAAGTATTTAATACTCTGCTTGAAGATTTTGCTTCTTGTAAAAATTGTTCCATTTTGTTGCTCATTTTAACGTTAAATTTTAAGAATGTCATAGTAACACACTTTAGATTATTTTGACTTTATCCTTCACTCATATTTGCCATATGCTATACTTCTAGAAAAATATTTAGGACTTTTATGAAAACTATCACATTTATTGGAAATGGAAATATGGCTTTAAGCATTGCCAAGGGACTTAAAAACAATTATAAAATCGAAGTAGTAGGAAGAGATTTAGGCAAGCTTACTGCGTTTGAAAATGCACTAGGTGTGGAGATACAAAAGCATCTTCTTGATAACTTTGACATAAACGACAAGACTATCATGCTGTGTGTCAAACCAGCAAATGTAGAGGAGATTTCACACAAACTTCAAGGTACTGCAAAGATAATCTACTCAGTATTAGCAGGAACAAGCATAGAAAAATTACAATCAAATCTCAACACAAACGCAGTAGTTCGCACCATGCCAAATCTTGCTGCAAGTGTAGGGAAATCTATGACTACTTTAACAGGTGATACTGCGTTTAAAGATGAAGCCTTAGAACTTTTAGGTGCTATTGGGGCAACTCGTTGGCTTGGAAGTGAAAAAGAGATAGATATTGCCACAGCACTTGCCGGAAGTGGTCCAGCATATCTTGCACTTGTAGCAGAAGCCCTCGCTGATGGTGCAGTAAAACAAGGACTCAAACGTGATGATGCTATGGCTATTATGAGAGGTTTATTTGATGGTTTTGGGACACTTATTCAAGATATCCATCCTGCTTTGCTCAAAGATGGAGTGATGAGTCCTGGTGGCACGACAGCAGCAGGATATGGAGCACTTGAAGATGGAAATGTAAGAAGTGCGTGTATAAACGCAGTAGAGAGCGCCTATAAAAAAGCAGTTGAACTGTAAAAGTTCACGCTACTGCGTTTAGTTAATAATCATCATCCTCGGGATCATAATTAAGAAAGAGTACGAGTATCCATACCAAGAGACAAACCGCAACTATCTCATAGCCTATTATCCATACAATAGGAAAAGCATTTAAGTTTAGAAGCATAAAATTTTCATAACTTCCACGGGCAACCACCAAGAAAAGAAAGATAGCTCCCGTTATATAAGGAACTAGTACAAAATAAATAGCATACGCCAAACCTTCCCACTCTTCAGGAACGTATATGTAATCTTTAAAATCAACTTTTTGAGAGCCAAAACTTGTGCTTCTCTTTTTTTTCAATTTTTTGTTACGCTTAGCTTCTGCCTTTCTTTCATTTGTTACCAACTGGTTATAATAAAGCATATCCCGTTTTTTTCTTAGTTCTTCTTCCATTGAATCATTCATAATTATCCCTATGACTATATTTTACATTAGTAATAATTAGCTATGCCTTAATATGTTAGATATTATTATATGAATAGTAAAACTTTATTCTAAAACAAGTATGCTATAATTATTTTTAATATTAAAACAAAAAGGTTTGGCTATGAAAACACTTCATATATTATTGAGTTCTAGTTTATTATTTTCTTCTGTTTCACTTTATGCGCAAGAAAAGAGTGCACTTTTATGTAAAAATCCTGGCAAACATATTGTCAAAGACTCTACACAAGAATCAACCTACATAGACTGTAAAAGAGAAGGAATGACAACTTGGTACACTGATGATGGTCATATCAAATCAAAAGTAAACTTTAAAGATGGCAAAGAAAATGGCATCTACACTTCTTACTATGACAATGGCAAAAAAAAGCTTGTTGTAAAGTATCTCAATGGACAAAAAGATGGAATCCAAAAAATGTACTATGATAATGGACAACTAGGTTCACAAGTCAATTATATCAACGGAAAAAGAGAAGGTGTAATGACGGACTGGGATGAAGATGGTTACAAATCATCTGACGTTTATTACAAAAACAACTACAAAGTCGGTCTTAAAAAGTACTATGATCACAGTGGAAAAGTTGTTAAAACTGAAACCTACAAGATGGATAGAAATCCTGTAATTCAAAAAATATTAAAAGATAAAGCTAAAGAGATTAAAGTAGATTTGAAGAAATATGGTTTAGAGTAGACTCAAAGTTGTAGATACGAAAGTTATAAAAACTTCAGTATCTCTTCTTCAATATTTTCTTTTTCGATAACAGTTTTTTGTGCTATCTCTTTTGTAAACAATTCCTTTATCATAGCTGGAATTTCAAGATGTGCCACTTGAGAGATGGACTCTAAAGCTTTAATGTCTTTAGTATCTACTTCCCCTGTTAAGGCATTTGCAATGACTGGTGAAAATTTTGTCCACTCTGCAGTTGAATATGCAATAGTTTTTATCTCAGGCTTAGAACAAGTCTCATAAGACTTCATACAAGTTGCAGTATGTGGATCCATAAGATAGTTGTAGTTCTCAAATGTCTCTTTTATATACTTTTTGCCCTCTGCGCCTATACAAAAATCTGCATCAAAATATTCTCGAAGTTTTTTAAGTTCTACTGCGTTTAGCTCATACATATGCTCCGTCTCAAGACTCTCCATAAGTTCTTTCGTTCTTGCTTCTCCAAAAAGATCATATAAAACTCTCTCAACATTGGAAGATTTTAAAATATCCATAGCAGGAGAAGTTGTCCCAATGACTTTTGAATCTCTTAGGTCATATTTTCCATCACGAATAAGGCGAGTAAGGACATTGTTCTCATTTGATGAGATGATGATTTTTTCAACCGGCAGACCCATCTTCCAAGCATAGTAACCACCAAGAGCATTTCCAAAGTTTCCACTTGGCACGTTTAAGTAAACTTTTTCTCCCATAGAGATTGCATCTTGACGCACAAGCTCCAAATAAGAGTGAATATGATAAATGATTTGAAAAATGATACGCCCAAAATTCACAGAGTTTGCAGCTGAGAGTTTTGTATCTTTTTCATGCAATGCTTTTTTAAAACTCTCAGAAGCCAGAAGTCTTTTCAGTGCATTTTGTGCATCATCAAAAACGCCATTGATTCCAATCACTTTCAGGTTAGCAGCATCTTCTGTAACCATTTGTAAACGTTGTACATCACTTGTTCCACCATCAGGATACAGACAAGCCACTTTAATGTTTTTACGGTTTTTAAATGTTTCTAAAGCAGCAGGACCAGTATCTCCACTTGTAGCAGCTAGGATAAGATAATTTTGATTTAATCTTTGTGCAATGGAAGATAAAACAACACCAAAAGGTTGCAATGCCATATCTTTAAATGCGCGGGTTGGTCCGTGATAAAGTTCACTGATATAAAGATTTTCTTTTACTTTAACAACAGGAACAGGATTTGACGCATCATCAAACTTATCATATAACTGTAAGGCTTCATCAATAACAGCACTATCTATATCTATCTCAAAACGAGAAAGCATATCTTTTGCTAGTTCTTTGTATGAAGAGTTCAGATGTTTGTTTAAAAATTCTTCCCCTAAATCAGGAAGACTCTCCGGTACATAAAGACCGCCAAAAGAGGCTATTGGACTTAAAATCGCTTCTGAAAAAGTTACCTTTTCAGATTTAGCACTATCAACACCACGAGTTTGAATAAAGTTCATATTATTTCTCTATAATTTTATTTTTGAAATTATATCTAAAAATAGACTTCATGCATAACCTAAATATATATATTTAGATTATGCATGAAGTCTAATATTTAAATAAACGTATCGGGTTGATATGATACGATTTTTGTGTTACTTCAAACACAAGTTCATTTTGTATACGCCCTATCACCGCTCCCCGTTTAACCTTCTTCCCTCTTTTGATATTTGGGGCAATCTGAGAAAGATTTGCGTAAATAGTATGAAGTCCATTTTTATGTTCTATGATGACTATGTTATCAAGGACTGCGGTATTATCTGCATAGATTACTTTCCCATTGAGTACATTTTTCACTTTAGCATTTGGTTTTTTCGCTTTAAGTGAGATAGATTCGTTAAAGATTTTAATGTTATATATCGGGTCTGTATATGTTCCATATTTTTTTGTAATCGTATAACGATCAAGTGGGGCTATCGTTTTTCTACCTCTATACCGAATGGTTTTCATACTTTGATAGCTACTGCCATGTTTTTTCACCTTAGGAAGATTTTCATTAAGATTAACATTTTTTTCGGCAAAAGCACGTTTTCGTTCTCTCTCTAATTTTGCTTTTCTTCTTTCATCTTTTTTTACAAGGTTAAGTTTTTCAAGAGTACTTTTAAGTGCCCTTTGTCTTTGTAACAATTTTTTCAACTCTTTTTTATACGATGCCTTTGCTCGTTCAAGTTTTTTCAGTGCTAGTTTATTTGCTTTTGTTGTAGCGAGCAGTTTTTTTCTCTTTTTATCAATAAAGGAGATACTTTTTTCTAAAGAACTTGCATGTGAATTTAAGAGCCCAATAGTTTTTTCATACTCAAAAAATTTATTTCCTAGTTCTTTTGCTTTTTCCTTGGAAACTTTTAGTTTTGATTTTAGAACTTCTATCTGTATTAGAGACTCTTCATTTTCAGGGTACTCTTCTTCCAAGATAACAGAGAGTGAAACACTTTGAGCTATGACAAACACAAGCTCTTCTTCAAGCTTGTTTTTTTGTTCTTGTAGTTTGCTTTGTGCTTTTTTTAACTCTTGGAGTTGTTTTGTATTTTCACCATAAGTCAACTCTTTAGAGGCTAGGTCATTTTTTAATTTTTCCAGATACTTCATCTGTTTTTGAAGTTTTGCTTTTTGTTTTAAAATAGCTCTAGCTGTATTTGACATTTTTTTACTTATATTGGCATAGTTTTTACTATATGAGCTTAACTTTGTATGCGTCTTTTTTATCTTTGTATCGATCTCTGCACGTGCAAAAAGCACAGAAGAAAGAAGTACAAAAGCGAGAAAAATCTTATGCATCATACCTCTTCTTTATGTCCCAAAACTATAAAACCTGCAAGAAAAACTGAGACAATGATAGAAACACCAAGCATCATCAAAAAGTCATACCCTTTGTCAAAAACAATAATTTGAATTCCAATAGTATGCAGTTGTTGGCTTACCCACTCAGTAGAAGATATGTAAGCAAAAATCACAAAACTAATGAATGCTGCAATAAGTGCATCAACAATAGCAAGACGAAACAGTACGGCTGAACGCAACCACGTAGGCGCACCAAAAAGACTCATAATGCTCATGCGTTCATTATGTTTAAACTGCCATATGCGAAGCTCTTTAAAGATAAGTAAAACAGTCACAACAAGAATAGTAAAAGCAAGGACAAAAATAACAGTTTTAAAAAGTAACAAAAGCTTATAAATCGTGTCATGTGTAGCTGAAAACGTCTCCACCTTTGTGATAGAAGCAATACTCATCAATTTTTTTGTAATACCTTCAACCTCATCAGGCGTTGGATACTTTTTCAAACGCAGCTTATAAAACTTCGGCAGAGTAACTTTAAGTAAATCCATATTTTTTTTGCTTATTTTAGTATCTAGTTTTTTTATGACACTATCAGGCGATATTTCTTCCATAGTCGCTATAGTCGGTACTTTTTTTAATAAGGCTTGTTGTTCAAGCTTTTTTTGGCTCACAATCACAAGTGAATAATTTGTTGCAAGTTTATCTTTATATGCATCTATAGAACGCTCAACTATAGTAAAAATCTGAAGTGAAAATAAGATACTAACAAGCGCAACAATAAGAGAGAGATGATTTTTAAAGGACTTCATGAATATCTCCAAACTCTATGTGATAGTGCTTATACTCTACCTTCATTGTCTCAGGAATATGATGAGTCACCACGATTACCGTAGTGTTAAGCTGTTCATTTGCACCTTCAAGTAGGTTCCAAATAAGTTGTGAGGAGTAGTCATCTAAGTTTCCTGTTGGCTCATCTGCTAAAATTAAGATAGGATTATGTGCTAAAGCTCTTGCCATTGCAACGCGTTGCTGTTCTCCACCACTTAATTCTAAAGGATATTTTCCTGCTTGATGTTTAAGACGAACATGTTTTAAGAGTGAGTCTACCTGCGTTTGTGTTACACTTTTTTCATAGCTATTGATGATAAGCGGTAGCATGATATTTTTCTCAACTGTCCACTCTTTGACAAGCTTATAATCTTGAAACACTATGCCGAGATGTTTACGCAAAAAGTTAAGCTTTTTGTTTGAAACACCTTTGAGTTCAACTCCACCAACGACTAAACTCCCCTCTATGGGCTTTAATGCACCATAGAGTGACTTCAAAAGCGTTGACTTTCCACTTCCACTTGCACCAGTAATAAAGACAAAACTACCTGAGTCAATAGAAAAATTTGCCTTATTAATGATAGTATCTTCATCAGAATAAGCAAGCGATAAGTTTTGTGCAATTATTACTTTATCCATTTAAAACCTTATTGAGTTCTTTATGAGCATTGAGATTACTTCTTGATTTGAGTGGCAATTCTGGATAATAGGAAACCTCATCACCTTTTACCAAGATATAGAGGTGTTCTGGTCTGTCAAAACTTCCCATAGATAAACGCAGCATTATTCCATCAACTATTTTATAAGCTCTCTCAAAATGGATAAAACCATTCTCAAATCTAACAGTTTGCTTATGCAATTTCAGCAGTTCATCTTGAGCTAAGATCTTTCCTGCAAAAGAGAAGTCACCTTCGATATTTAAAGCTTCAGACTCCTCTTCATTTATCATTGTCACATCATAAATGTTCTTTTGCATCTTTTTCCATCTATCTTCATACTTTGAACTTACAGCAATCTCTTTGTTTTTATTTATATGCAATATCGTTTTATTAAACGCGATAAAAGTATCATAAGAGTAAGCATAATAGTTTTCACTATCCGTTCTCAGCTCTAGCGTTCCACCAACTTTTAAAACACGACGTGCCTCTTGGATAAAGGAGGTAGATATCACTCTACGGTGTGGCTTTTTATCCCAAGGAACAGGAAAATGCACATAAATAGCGCCTACAAGATTAGAAGGAATAAGTTCCATAAAAAGACGTGCATCATAATCTAATATTAAAAGGTTGTCTAGTTTTTGAATAACACTTTGTTTTAGCACTTGTTCTATAGAAGGACGATGAATCTCAATCCCGATAAACAAAACATCAGGATTACTCGCTGCTTGATGTAAAAGGTGTCTGCCTGAGCCAAAACCTACTTCGATGCGAACCTCTTTATCAGAAGGAAAGTCACTAGCAAAATGCTCTATCTTCTTGAGAGCTGTCTCTTCTTGAAGATGGATGTTTTTTTGCGCTTGAGGCGGAACATTTGAAGCTATGACATCTAAGTTAGCTGCGTTTGCATAAGCAAGTAAGGCACGATGCACATTGTGAATAGAGGCTGGACGTGTCAACTTATCTGTTTTTAGCAGGCTTCTGTTCTCTTCTTCTTTTACAAGTAAAAAGAAATCTTCTCCATCCACAGTTGTTGAGATGAGTCTCTCATCCTCATGGTTTACATTCTGAGCGATGAAGTTAAAAGAGACTCCATCTTTACTACTTGGGGTTTGTATCTGTGTAAATTCTTTTATATGTAAATGTGGCATTAAATCTCGTTTAAATCTAAATCATCAGTAGGAGAGATAATCTCCTGCACTATTTGTTCTTTTTTTACAGGCTTAGGCTCTGTAGCTACTTTTTTTTCTACTGCGTTTACTTTTGGAGCTTCTATGATTTTATCAGACTCAGGCGTCTCAATCTTAATCTCACTACTTGCTTTGGAAATAATATTGTTTTTATCAACACCGTAAACTATGTAAGTATACGTACTCTCTGGCTGAATGTTTTTATCTATAAATACATTTGCTTTAATGTTTTTAAATCTTTTCACATCTTCTTTAAACCAACCATCTTTGTGCTTTCTTACAACAATAAAAGATTTGATTCTTGGATCTGTGTTTTTCCAAGTCAACTTGATTACATTACCGAGTAACTTTGCTTCTGCTATAGCAGGTGCTTCAGGTTTACTAAGTGTCATTCCCATAATTGTATGTTTATCATGTTTGCTCTCAAGTCCATCTTTATCTACTACGCTCACACGATAAAAGTAGGACTGACCATCTTTATCTATTTTGTCTAAAAAAGTATTGTTGTACAGTTTGGCTATGAGTTCATAACGACCATGCATTGCATCTGCTCTATAAAGATAGTATCTTTTAAAATCTTTATTTTTTGAAGCTTCCCAATCAATTTTGATCTTTTTAGGAAGATCTTTTGTAGCGGTGATATGAGAAACACCTTTAGGCAAAGCTTTTGTGACTGATTTTACAATCTCTGAAGGAGTAGAGACTATACCATCAAAGGTTTCAACTCTAATACGATAAAAATAGACATGATTATCTTCTAACTCTGTATCAATATATTCTGCGTTGAGTCTTCCCTCGAGTCTATCTATCTCTTCCCATTTTTGATCTTCTAAAGTTTTTCTCTCGATGATATAAGATTCAACTCGCTCACTCTGATGCGGTCGCCAAATTATTTTCGCCATTCTTGGAAGTCCAACGATAGAATGAATCCATGCAACTGAGCGTAAAACAGGAAGTGTGCTGACTTTATATATCTGACTGAGCTTGCCCTCTGCATTTTTACTTACTGTACGAAAGGCATACTCATATCTTGAGTTTGGTTCATTTGTGATATCTACATAATGTGTTTTATATCTATTTTCTATACTTGTTAAAAACTGTAAACCTTTTACCTCTGTATCTTTTGGATCTCTTTTATAAAGGTATATCGCACTCACTCTTGGGTCTTGAATACTTTTCCACTCAAACGCAACAGTCTTCATATCTGTAATAATTCCATTTTTTGTCAAAGTAACAACTGGAAGTGTAGAGTCTATGACTGCCTTTTTCTCAGGCGTTGGTGTCGTAGTACAACCACTAAGAATTAGCAGTGAAACTGTGCATAATGTACTCAGTGTTAATAACTTCATTTAAAATCTCCGTATCAAATTTTTTATATATTATCTCTTGCATTGTTTCATCAAATTCAGCTTTAAAATAGAGCTTCTCTTTTGTACTGGGATGAATAAAGTAAATTAAGTAAGCATGAAGCAAAATACGTTCCGCCTTCTCTTGTTTTGGGCTTATTCCATAGATATGATCTCCCAAAATATGACGGTTCATACTCTCTAAATGCACTCTAATCTGGTGTGTTCTCCCAGTAAATAGTTTACAAGCAATCAACTGCGAATCTTCATCATGGCTTAGTGCCAAATGTTTAAACATAGTCTTAGCCGTTTTACCATTGGCAATGCCTGAAGCCATCTTCAAACGATTGTGTGGACTTCTAGCTATTTTTGACTCAATAATTGTAACATCTTCTTTTAAAGGAGGAGTAACAACAGCGATATAATACCTTCCCATACTTTTATCTTGCAGCTGTTTGGAGAGAAATTCATGTGCTTCATTGTTTTTTGCAACAACCATTGTGCCGCTCGTTCCTTTATCTAAACGATGCACTATTCCATGACGCTCCTCACCACTAATGGTAGAGAGTCTGATGCCTTTATGTTTGAGCCAGTCAACTAATGTCGCTTCTTTGACACTAGGTGCGGGATGTACTGTCACACCGCTTGGTTTGTTGATAACTAAAACATCATCATCTTCATAAAGAACTTCAACGTCAAAATCAACATCAAGTGCTTTTTGTTTTTTTGCTTCAGGAAATTCAACTTTTACAGTTTGCCCTGCTTTTAACTTTACACCCGGACGGGCAACTTTTTTTCCATCAACAAAAACAGAGTCATTTTTAATAAGTGCTGCTATTTGCGAGCGTGTTTGTCCTATCTGTGTTGTTAAAAATGTGTCTAATCTTTCTGGATTTTCACACAGATACTCTTTTGTATTTATCATTTTTTACGCCCTTTATGTTACAATCATATATAATTTTAATTTGGAGTTACAAACTTGTGGAGATTTGATAAGAGTATTTTATCACAATTTGACTTTCTTTCTATCATTCTTCTCATACCGCTTGTCAGTATGTCACATTGGTTGATTGGTGAAGCGGTTCCAGCACTTGCACAAAAGCAGCTTGCTTATGTCGGCATCGCATTTATCACATTTCTTATCGTCTTTCTTTTGCCTATTCGTCGCATGAGTTGGCTTATTCCTTTTATTTATTGGGGAAATATTGCTCTTTTGCTTGGGGTGGAATTTTTTGGACATTCGCGTTTAGGCGCACAAAGATGGATAGATATTCCTTTTATCAATGCAACCATACAACCCTCAGAGTTTGTAAAACCTGCTCTCATTTTGATGCTAGCTTATCTTATACATAAAAATCCTCCTCCTGTTCACGGCTACAGACTTAAAGAGTTTTTAAAGCTGAGTGCCTATATTTTACTCCCCTTTATTCTCATTGCTAAAGAGCCAGACTTAGGAACAGCACTTGTTCTCTTGCTCATCGGTTATGGCGTTTTGTTCTATGTAGGTGTTTACTGGAAGATTGTAGCGACCATTGCTACAGTAATATTAATCTTTTCGCCCATCGCCTACAAGTTTTTACTCCATGATTATCAAAGAACAAGAATCACGGACTTTTTAAGTGAAAAACCATCGTATCACGTACAGCAGTCTATCATTGCCATTGGCTCAGGTGGCTGGACAGGAAAAAACAAAGAAGATGCCACACAAACGCAGATGAAATTTTTGCCTATTGCTACGAGTGACTTCATCTTTGCTTTTGTGGTTGAGCGGACAGGATTTTTAGGAGCTTTAGCCCTTATCGCTTTGTATGCTATGCTCATTTTACATCTTATGAGTTTAAGTATTTTTAACAAAGATTACTTCATCAAAGTTGTTACCATATCCATATCTTTTATGATATTTATTTATATGGGTGTAAATATCTCAATGACCATAGGCTATGCTCCTGTCGTTGGAGTTCCACTCCCAATGTTTAGTTATGGAGGAAGTAGTTTTTTAAACTTTATCGTTCTTTTTGCTATCATGGAAAATCTTATCACCTTCAGGTATAAAGATATGTATGATAGAAGTGGTAAAAAAAGTTTTGTTTAATAAGGAAAGGTACTTAGATGCATATTTTAATAGTAGAAGATGACACTCAAACCGCAAAACAGCTACAAAAACTTTTAAAAAGTGAAAAATATAGTTGTGACATAGCTTCAGGCTACCGTAATGCAAAAGAATTTATAGACAAAAATAGTTATGCGCTTATCTTACTTGACTGGAACTTAGGAGATGGAGATGGTCTTGAGCTTCTCAAAGAGATTCGTGCGACGCAGATAGATGTTCCTGTTCTGATGCTTTCTGCAAACTCTGAAATAGACGACCGTGTAAAAGTTTTGGACTCTGGAGCGGATGACTATCTGACTAAACCCTACTCAAATATCGAACTACTTGCACGTATGCGAGTTCTTCTTCGTAAAGGAGCAAAGGAGAAGTCTTCTCAGATACGTATTGGTAAAGTTTTTCTCGACCTTACAACGCACGAGCTTTTTGTAGATGAAAAGCCTATCAAGCTCACCACAGCCGAATTTGACCTACTTGAACTTTTTATGCAAAACCAAAATATCGTACTCAGTAGATACCAACTCAGCGAACATATCAACAAGGACAATTATGCCATTAAACAAAGTAATGTCGTTGATGTTCACATCAAAAATTTACGTAAAAAGATTGCTATTAAGGACTTTATCATCAATGTTCGAGGCATTGGTTACAAAATTAATAAATCTTCATAAAATCTTCATTTAACTATTTTATACTGCTCCTTGAATATAAAAACACCAAGAGGAGATCTTATGAAATACTTCGCATTTTTCATACTCACACTACTCATATCTCTAAGTGGATGTGGAACAAATGACTCATCTAAAAGTTCTACTTCCCTACAGAGTACAGGTCTGTTTCTTGATAGTCCTGTAAAAGGCATTGACTATCAGTCAACTTCATATAGCGGCGTTACCGATGATAATGGCTACTTTGATTATAAAGTTGGTGAAGAAACAACTTTCAAAGTTGGAAACATTATCTTAGGCAGTGCAAAAATCCAAACAGCTAATAGTGTCATAACACCACTAGAGTTGGTTGATAACAGCACTATAGATGACCCAAGAGTTGTTAATATTTTACGAGTTATTCAAACTTTAGATGCAGATAAAAATGTTTCTAACGGAATAGATATAGTCGAAAAACCATCCAATGATACTGTAAATCTTTCAGAAGAAAACAGTGACTTAAGTGATACGCAAATTGCCGAACTGACATCAAAAAGTACAACAGATGTTGTCTCAAAAGATGATGCCAAAACTCATTTTCAGGACTCATTAGACAATAAAGACCAGTACGAACAAGATTTGAAAAATGATGACGATGAGCATGATGATGACTATGATGACACGACTACTGATGGTGGTACAACCGGAGGTGGAACAACACCAACAAACAATGGAACATACACTCTTTTAGCATGGAATGATTTAGGAATGCACTGTATGGATGGAAGTGAGTTTTCTGTTTTTACTATCTTGCCACCCTACAACAACCTCAATGCACAACTTATAAACAAAGTAGGCACATCAAATAAACACATAACAAGTGGTGTTATAATCACATATGAATCATATAATTATAATGGTCATATCAACACAACAAGTAGTACAAAAACAAACTTTTGGACTTATGTAACATCTCTTTTTCCAGGTGCTACAAATGTTGTAGATGTAGGTCTTACAGGAAACAAAACACCTTCATTGGCACCTCAGCCTATGACTTTTAACGCGACTGAGAACTGGTTTGAAGCGACTGGTATTCCTATCATCAACCGAGATGATGACAATGTCACAAACTACTACCCTATGGTTAAAGTTGTAGCAAAAGATACAGCAGGAACAACCTTAGCAACAGCAAATATTGTTTTACCTGTAAGTGATGAAATGGATTGTGCAAAATGTCACGCAAGTGTTGGTGGTTCGAGTGATGCAAAACCTATCTCAGGATGGGTAAACGATGCAAACACAATTAAAGATTTTAAATTAAATATCTTGAAATTACATGATCAAAATCATGTCATCAGTACAGCTGACCTTGATACACTTAAAGCAAAAGGTTATGATTATAATTCTAGTCTTTATGATACGGTTGTTGTCAATAAAACTCCAGTACTTTGTGCAGCATGTCATAGCTCAAATGCTTTAGGAACTTCAAGTGTAGGAAATGCACAACCTTTAACTACGGCACTTCATTCAAAACATGCCGGTGTAATCGACCCAAGTAACGGACTACGTTTAAATGACTCAAACAACAGAAACGCTTGTTATAGTTGTCATCCTGGTTCAAGTACACAGTGTTTAAGAGGGGCTATGGGTGATGCAAAAGATGCAAATGGTAATCTTACAATGCAATGTCAAAGTTGTCACGGTACACTCAATGATGTTGGAAATTCAAGTAGAACAGGATGGAAAGACGAACCAAACTGTCAAGCCTGTCATCAAGATGGACAAAGATACACTTCAGCCTTACAAAACGGTGTACTTCGAAACGCAGTAGATAGAAGATTTGCAACAAACCTAGATACGCCTGAAGTTGGTGTAAGTATGTACAGATATTCAACAGGACATGGAGACTTACAATGTTCAGCTTGTCATGGTTCAACACATGCAATCTTTCCAACAAGTCATGCCGTTGATAATCTTCAAAGTATTAACGTCCAAGGACATAGCGGAACAATCGCAGAATGTACATCTTGTCACACAACAATGCCAAATACAAATACAGGCGGACCGCATGGAATGCATACTGTGGGACAAAACTGGGTATCAATGCATCAAGATGTAGCAGAGAACAACTCAGCACAATGTAAAGCATGTCACGGTGCAGATTATCGCGGTTCGGCACTCTCTGAAACATTTAGTGATAGAACACTTCAAGTAGAGCATGGAAGTAAATCATTTGCCAAAGGACATCAGGTAAGTTGTTACGATTGTCATAACGGACCAAATCCATAGGGTATAATATAAATAAAGTTTACTCAGAAGGCTCTCTTTGAAAAAAGTTATCATTTTATTTGGCGTGCTCATCTCTCTGTTGCGCGCCGATAACTCTTACGAACTAGGTGATGGTGTACAAGTGGCATCATTACCCTTTTATCTTGGCGGTTACATTTCCACTGAGTATAGACATACAAAGGTGCAAGATCGCTACAAGATAGGAGATATTGCTCTTTTGGGATATGGTAGTTCAAATAATTTTTCCTATTTAACAGAAATAGAATACAAAAATCTTTACACAGAAAAACAAGAAAATGACACCTCTCTCGTCAACAACGACACTAACCTTTACATTGAACGCCTCTATGTTGATTATACTTTTAATGAAAACTATATGGCAAGAGTTGGAAAATATATCTCACCCATAGGCTTTTGGAACCTTTTACCCATCAATGTTTTAAGAGATACAACCTCAGACCCAATAAGCACAAACATCATCTTCCCAGAGTCCACAACAGGGCTTTATGCCTCTTATACAAAGTTTTCACAAACTGAGTTCAAAGTAGATGTAATGCTACAAAACAATGAAGATATAGACGGCAAATACAACAACTATCGCACAAATCGTCACTATGGTCTTGGCATCAGCTATGCAAAATCGCAGTACACTTTTAAACTCAATGTAGGCTACTTTAATAAACTTCACTCTTATATAGATGATGATGGCACAGAAAATGAATATGAAGAAGAGAGTGATTATGATGATGAGTACATAGAAAAGTCTAACACTGTACAGGATTTGTACTACATCCTTTTAAGTGCAAAATATGAAAACGAAAAGTATCAATTTTTAAGTGAAATTGGACATCAAGAATCAACAAATGGCTTAACAACACCTTATGCAGCTTATGTTCAAGGACTCTACAGAATGACCCCACAACATATGGCTATACTGCGTTTAGAAAGTTATGAAGACAAAGTAAAAAATAAACAAGACAACTTTGCCATCTTTGGATATACCTACCGACCACTTTACCCTATCGCTTTTAAAGCCGAATATCAATTTCATAAACGCCCCATAGACAATAAACTCCAGCTCTCTTTTTCGGTACTTTTTTAATGAAAGCCCTTGTGAAAATAGTCCTAATACTACAAATATTGTCTCTTTTTGCACAGGCTGATGAGTATATCGTAGTAACACATTCAAAGATTAAAAACCTAACAAAAAACCAACTCAAAGCACTCTATCTTAAAAAACTCTCATTTATTGATAACATTAAAATTATTCCTCTCAACCTTGAAGCCAACAATAAGATACGAAAAAGTTTTAACAAACATATACTGCAAATGACTCCATCACATCTCAAACGCTACTGGATGACACAACATTATCTTGGACACAGACCACCACACAGCATGACTTCGCAGGAGAGCATCAAGCTTTTTGTCAAAAAAGTTGATGGTGCCATTGGCTATATAAACGCAGTAAATCTTGATGATACCATCCATGTCATCTACCGTTGGAAGGACTAGAGATGCTAAACTTTTTTAAAAAATCTTTACGCAGAAAACTTTTTTTTACTTTTTTATTTATTGGATTTTTTCCTTTTTTTATCTTACTTATCTACACAATGTATCTCACAGAGTCAAAACTTGTAAAGCAGACCATAGATGAGCAGTTCGCTCAGATGCAAGTTACAACGAAGCTTATAGATAGACAAATCAACACACTGCAAAACGATCTAAAATTTCTCAGCTCACTCGATGTTATGGATGATATTTTAGCAGATGATATAGATAAAAAAATATCTCATTTATTGGAGCAAAAAGCAAAAGATATTAACAAGAAAAATATACTTTTTTTCATTGACAACAACTCTCGTATCTTAGCCTCTTCGCAGACAAATAATCTGCTACAAAACTTTTATCTCAAAGAATATAATCAAAAAAGTGCTTACTATATTCAAGATAAATTTCTTATTTTTTACTCTAAAGTTTTTGCTTCTTTTGATAAAACAAAGGCATTGGGCTACCTTGTGCTAAAGTATAACTTACAAAACCTTGATATCTTTTTATCGCAACAAAAAAGTATACACTCTTACATTCTAAACGCAGCTAATGGCACAACAATAGGAAAACCACTAACTTTAAATCTATCTTTCAATGAAAAGACAAATCACATCATAAATGATGACTATGTCATTGTCTATAACAGACTCAAATTTTTTCCCAATCATTGGTATCTTATCTACGGAGTTGACAAAAGTACCGCACTTGCTACTCTCTATGAATTTACAAGATTTATGAGTGTTGCTGCTGTAGTCATCTTTTTGTTTGTCCTTTTTCTCTCTTTGAAATATGCCAAAGGGATTATAAAACCCATCGAAGAGTTAACCCAAGTCACCCATGAGATCACAAAAACACAGGATTATTCAAGAAAACTTCTATGCAATTCCAATGATGAAATTCAACTCCTTAGCAATGCTTTTAACACAATGCTACAGACAACTTCCTCTGCCTTGAAAAACCTTGAAGAAGAAAATAAGCGTAGACTAAAACAGTATATACAACTCATTAACGTCTTCAATACCATCATTCAAACGCAGGATGAAAAAGAGTGCATAAGGCGTTCTATCAACGAGATAAAGCTCTTAACAGATAGGCATACTTTATCTTTTGAAAAACAAAAACCTGAAAAATCAGAAGAACAATACATAGACCTTTATGTAACAGACTTTCAAAATGCCCAAAAAACATACTACGGCTCTATCTCTTTAGGTTTTAGCCATTATTATGATGCAAATGAGCAAAAACTCTATAATGCCATAGCAAAGATGGTAACACTCCAGCTTGAGCGAATCCGTCTTATCAACAACACCCTCTCAGTGTCAAAAGCAAAGTCCGCTTTCATCTCAAATATGTCGCATGAACTTAGAACACCTCTGAATTCAATCTTGAGTGCGACGCAGTTTATGATGCGATATGAAGCCTTAAGCGATGAGCAGCAAGACACCATTGCCAACATTGAGTCATCTGCACACTATCTTCTTGAAATGATAAACGGCATCTTAGATATAGCGAAGATAGAAGCAGGAAAAATGGATGTCAAACTTGAAGAAGTAAACCTTGTTGATCTTGTAAAAAACAGTACAAACCTTATCTTACCGCTCTTACAAGACAAAGGCTTAGCGTTCGAGCTAAACGCAGCTCCAAACGCAGTAAATCAGATAAAAACTGATCCTAAAATAGTGCAGCAAATCCTTATCAACCTCCTCTCAAACGCAGTAAAGTTTACTCAAAAAGGTTCTATAATCGTGGATATTTACACAGAAGATAAAAAAACTTGCATCAGCATCCGAGATACTGGAATAGGCATAGAAGAAAAGCACCTCAACTCCCTCTTTAACGACTTTGTCCAAGTTGAAAATATTATGCAAAAAAAGCATAAAGGAACAGGTCTTGGACTCTCCCTCAGTAAAAAAATGGCTCACCTTTTGGGTGGAGATATAAAGATACAAAGTGAAGGTCTTGGTAAAGGTGTTTTAGTTGAATTGTCTTTTTAAAATGAATCAAAAAAAATTTCTATTTTAATTTCAAAATATTACAATTGAAATAGAAAATATAGGGATGAAAAATTAGCAAAAGTAGTGCAAAGTTAAAAGCAAAATTAATTCTTAAAGTTTAGAGGGCAAAAGACAATAATGAGGTTACAAGTGCCTATACAGTTCTATAAGCAAGTTTCAAACAATGGAAAAAATAGTTTTAAGAAAATATGAGCCTTATATTTAATAAAAGTAAAATTATCCATTCTTTGAAAGCTCACTATTTGGATGATTTCCTTGGGTATTTGTTATTTTACCCGATTGACACAGATTTTTGAATAGTCCCCTACAAAACTTACATGAATCTTCTTGTTGAGTTAATTTATTGTCTTCTGATTCTATTTCTAATTGATAATACAAAAGCTCCTAAAAAAAACCAAGATAATATCCCTTCAAAAAGTTGCAACTTACTTGCTTTTTCTGTCCTATTTTTAAACCATTGCTTGCTTTCTGGAGTTACAAAAGAGACGACTCCTGCTAAAGAATAATAAATGCCAATATTAGATTTATTTTTATTTTTTAGTGTTAAAGTGTAAAAAGTAGTATTAGAATCTCCTTTTATATATGGAACTTTCAAATTGTTTTGAAGATTTAATTTGTATTTTACGTGAATGTTATTACTATTAATTACATAAGGAAGGTTCATATTATTATCCATAATGGTCTCATTATAGTCTTTGAGTAAAAATAAGGGAGTATTTGATGTCGCAATATAATCTATATTTGGTACTGTGGAAAAAGCTACTGAAAATACAGTAATGACTAACCAAATCAAAGGTCTAATAAATTTCTCACCAAAGCCATTAACAAAATAATGAAAACTTAATAAGCTTGTTTCTATAAGATTTTTCTTCCCAGAAATAAGTTCCATATATCGTTGAGAAAAGAAAAAGTCCCCTGCTTTTTGTACTTCTTTAGAATTTTCAAAATTTTTCCGTAGGTTTTGATAAACTTCAGATAGTGATTGCAAGGAAAGTTGAATATTTTCTTTTAGATCACGAAAATTTTTATTTGATTCATTTAGTAGCGACATTTGCTCATATAATAAGAATTCATCTTGAGTACATATATGGTCACCTGTGGATAAAGTGTTTAATGAGGCGTTAGTTTTAATATTTTTTCTTAATGCTTTATTCAAATAATGGAAAAATATATGAGTAAAAGCACCTATATAATACAAAAGAAACCATAAAAGAGGTACTAACAAAATAGCAAAGAATAAAGACCATAAAGTAAACTGAGAGGGGTATATAAAATAAGGTGATATTATTAATAAAGGTGCAATATAGACCAAATACTTTTCTTTTCCTTGTATGTCATTTAAATACTTTCTTTCGTAGTTTGAAGGAAACTTACAATTTCTGAATTCCGTTTCATCAACTTTTGAATTTAAAAAACGAGTATTTGTTAAGTTACAGTTTTGAAAAACAAGTTGGTCTAACATGCCATTAGTAAAGTTAGCTTGTTGAAAGTTACATCCTACAAAAAAAACTTTTCCATCCCCTTCCACATGGTTTTTAAATATTTTTATATTATGGATATAAGAATCTTTATTGTCAAATATTAGTCCTGTGCTAGAACTTATATAGCCACCTGCTTCAAATACAACAGCTTCTTTTAGCTTCTTTGGTTTAAAAATCATATTATCTATTTGAATATTTTTAAACCTTGCTCCTCTTTCAAATATACAATCTTCTAAAAATAAGTTTTCACAACATAAATTATCAAAATCAGGATAACCAATAAAGTAAGCCTTGTTAAATAGTACATCTTTATATTTTCTATTTTTAGTGGGAAAAACAAAGTTATGTAAGACAACTCCCGAAAAGTCAACCTGTATATTATGAGATATACAAAATGTGACATAATCTTCTATTAATAACTGTAAATTATTTATATCAAATAAACTTAATTTATTTTGTAATTCTCTAGGCGTATGAAAAAGACAATAGGTATCATTATTATTGATGTTATGGATAAAGTTTGGCACATTTTTTTGTAAATTTAAAAAAGCATTAAACTGACAGTCTTTGAAAGAGCAATCATGTGCTTTACTAGTTTTTAAAAGTTTATATTGTTTGACAGAGCGTTTAAGCAATAAATTATTTTTTTTACTTATTTTGTTATTCATTGATGCGTACAATTACAATCTTTAATTTGTTGTTGTAAAGTTTTTATTTGATTATTTTGCTGAGTAATGATATTTTGCTTATAGGGTATAAAATAATATAAAATCAAAACAATAAAAGAAAATACTATAACTAATGTAGAAAGGTAAGAGATATTGTTCCAAAATGTCCACTTACTTTCTTTTGTTTTTTTATCTTCACTTAACTTTTTTTGTAATTGATTGTATTCACATTCAAGTTCTTTAATACGAATAGCAGCTTCAATAAGTGCATTTTTATCCCCTTCATCAAACTTCTCTTTAATTTCATTAATATAATTTGATCTATTTTTTGGCATTATAATTCCCTTTTAAATACTTGAAGTAATATTAAGTTTTTTAGACTATTAAAATTTGTATTTTATCACACAATTTTAGATTTGTATTAGTAAATGTTAATATTTGAAGATTTTAAAAAAGAGTGGCGCGGTGGACGAGACTCGAACTCGCGACCCCCTGCGTGACAGGCAGGTATTCTAACCAACTGAACTACCACCGCGCATATAATAAAAGTAATTTCTAACACCAATATGTGGCGACCCCTAAAGGATTTGAACCTCTGTTACTACCATGAAGTGATAGTGTCCTTGGCCACTAGACGAAAGGGTCACTGTCTTTCATAAACAAAAGGTTTGTAAACAAAAATGGTGGGCATTACTGGACTCGAACCAGTGACATCTACCTTGTAAGGGTAGCGCTCTACCAACTGAGCTAAACGCCCGAAAATGGCGCGGTGGACGAGACTCGAACTCGCGACCCCCTGCGTGACAGGCAGGTATTCTAACCAACTGAACTACCACCGCGCATATAATGTTTTAAATGGTGGGCATTACTGGACTCGAACCAGTGACATCTACCTTGTAAGGGTAGCGCTCTACCAACTGAGCTAAACGCCCATTTAAAACTGTAAAAATGGTGTCCTGTGATGGATTCGAACCATCGGCCACATCATTAAAAGTGACGTGCTCTACCAGCTGAGCTAACAAGACGTTTTCCTCTTATTGTTAAGAGGTCGAAATTATAGGCAAATGATTCTTAATTGTCAAGACATTTAGCGATAAATTTAGAAAAAAGTCTCTTTATCAATCATAAGCAACATTTTTATCGCATATAAAGCACTTTGATGTTGAACATAGTTTCTATCACCTTGAAACTGAAGATGTCGCTCTTTATGTTTTGTTTGACTTCTTGCACCGATATAAACTGTCCCTACCGGCTTTTCTTTTGTTCCACCTGTATCACCTGCTATACCACTGATGGAGAGTGCATAATCTGCTCCACTAACATTTAAAGCGCCCTCACTCATCTCAGCCACTACCTCAGCACTTACTGCACCATTGGCTTCAAGTACTTCATGACTTACAGCAAGCCAATTTTCCTTAAGTGCATTAGAGTATGTCACAAGAGAACCATCAAGAATTTTTGAAGCCCCATTATGTTTAGTAAAATAGTAAGCAAGTAGTCCACCCGTACAGCTCTCAGAAAAGCTTACTTTTTTCCCATGATGAGATAGCTTATCTATGATATATTCTACAATGTTCGCTGAAGTGATAAGTTTTTTAGGCAATAAATTTTTACATGCATGAATAAACTTAGAAATATCCCCATATCTATTGCTTGCGATATCCACACGTAACCAACCATCAACTTCTTGTGTCACAAAAAAGTTTACTTCATACATCTGAGCTATAGGATTCAAGATACTGATAAGCACCTCTTTTTCTTCTTCAAAAACATGTACAGTAGCTTTTGTTTCTTCATTTGTGAACAAAATCTCTGGCATTTTTTGCCCTTCATCTATTTGTAATACATTGACAGAAGTGTTTTGATGTTCAAGTAGATAAGAACGCTCAGCATAAATAGTCGCTTTTTGGGGAATCAACATAGCATCTTGAAGGATTTGATTATCTCCCGTAGCCGTACAGATAACCTTACCAATTGTAGAGAAATTTTGTTTTGATGTTATAAGGATAACTCTATCAGCTGCGTTTAACTCTTCTTCTATATATAAAAACAGAGCATTCTCACTCTCTTTTAGGTAAGTTATCTCATTTATAAAGCCACTATTTTTTTCTATATTTCGCAAAATGTACTCTTTGAGTGGTGCATTATATATAAACTTATTTCCTATAAATATCAGATGTGTTTTCATGCTGTTGTAAGCCTTCTTCAGAGAATTTTATTAGCCTTATTATAGCACTTTTATCAGCTTTTAAACACATTAAAGGTACAATGCAAAACTTTATAATAATATTTTGGGGTATAGATGGACTACAAAGACACACTACTTTTACCAACAACCACGTTCGCCATGAGAGGCAATTTAATAAACAATGAACCAAAGCGTTATGCTGCTTGGGATGAAAAAAAAGTTTATGAAAAAATGAAAGCCAAACGCAAAGATGCAGACAGCTTCACTCTTCATGACGGTCCTCCTTATGCAAATGGTCATATTCACATCGGGCATGCGCTGAACAAAGTGCTCAAAGATATTATCATCAAAAACAATTATTTCAATGGCAAATCTGTTCGTTTTACTCCAGGTTGGGATTGTCATGGTCTTCCGATTGAACAACAAGTTGAAAAAAAACTTGGTGGAAAAAAGAAAAAAGAACTTCTCCAAACGCACGAGATACGAAAGCTTTGTCGTGAACATGCACGTAAATTTGTAGATATTCAAAAAGGTGAATTTAAAGAGCTTGGTATCATCGCAGACTGGGAAAAGCCTTATGTAACTATGGACTATAGATTTGAAGCAAATATCTATAGAACACTTTGTAGTGTTGCAAAAAAAGGTCTTTTGATAGAGCGTAGCAAACCAGTGTTTTGGTCATGGGCAGAGAGAACGGCTCTTGCAGAAGCAGAAGTTGAGTATGAAGACAAAGAAGATTACTCTATCTTTGTTGCGTTTGAGCTGAGCGATGAAGCAAAAGAGAAACTGGGCATAAACAAAGATGAAAAAGCTGCTCCAGTTATCTGGACAACAACACCATGGACTATTCCAGCAAATACTGGTATTTCACTCAATCCTGAGGAAGAATATGTGCTTACTACTGATGGGTATATCGTAGCTAAAGAACTGCTGAACTCTTTAGTAGAGAGCGGTGTGCTAAGTGGCACTATTGCAAAAACATTTCAAGCTACTGCGTTTGAAAATCTAAACGCGGTAAATCCACTTAATGGTAGAGCTTCGCGTATCGTTTTAGGAGATCATGTTCTTATAGAAAATGGTACAGGTTGTGTGCATACAGCACCAGGGCATGGTGAAGATGACTACCGTGTTGGTTTAAAATATGACTTAGAAGTTGTGATGCCTGTTGATGAGACTGGGTGTTATGATGCGACTGTTGTTCGTGATGCTTTAATTCCAAACGCAGAGGACTTCGTAGGTCGTCATATCTTCAAATCAAATGAAGATATCGTAGAGATGATGGGTGAGAGTGTTTTACAAGTAAGTAAATTTATGCACTCGTATCCTCATTGTTGGAGAAGTCATACACCACTTATCTATCGTGCTACAAAACAGTGGTTTATCTCTGTAGATGAAAAACCTGTAGGACAAGATAAAACACTGAGAAACATTGCACTTGATGCAATAGAAAAAACTCTTTTTGTCCCTGAGAGTGGGCGTAATCGTCTTACTTCTATGGTAGCAAATCGTCCTGACTGGTGTATCTCTCGTCAACGTGACTGGGGTGTGCCTATCGCCTTTTTTAGAATAAAAGAAACAGGCGAAGTACTTTTAGATGAAAAAGTTCTCAATTTTACTGCGATGATTTTTGAAATGCAAGGAAGTGATGCTTGGTATTCTATGGATATTGCACAACTTCTTTATCCAGGAAGTGCTTATAAACCAGAAGAACTTGAAAAAGTTACAGATATTTTAGATGTATGGTTTGACTCTGGTTCTACTTGGAACAGTGTTTTAAAATCTCGTAACTATGATGCAGGTCAATACCCTGCTGATTTATATGTAGAAGGCTCTGACCAACATCGTGGTTGGTTCCAGTCTTCACTCTTTTTATCTTCTGCGGTTGAGCATCAAGCACCATACAAAGGTGTCTTAACCCATGGTTTTACAGTAGATGAAAAAGGCGAAAAAATGTCTAAATCTAAAGGCAATGTTATCGCACCGGAAAAAGTTTTAAAAGAGTACGGAAGTGAGATACTGCGTTTATGGGTTGCTTCTTCTGATTACCAAGGTGATTTGAAAATTTCTCAAGGTATTTTAAAACAGACTTCAGAAAGCTATAGAAAATTAAGAAACACTTTTAGAATTATGCTTGCCAATATCAATGACCTAGAGAGCTTAACTTCTTATGAAGATATGGGTAATCTTGACAAATGGATACTCAATGTTGCTCAAGATACATTCAATGAAGTGCATAAGCAGTTTAGTGAATATAACTTTGTGAACGGTATGAGTACACTTAATAACTTCATCGTGAATGAGTTGAGTGGTATGTATATCGATATGACAAAAGACAACCTTTACTGTAACGAGAAAGAGGGTCAAAGAAGAAGAGCAAGCCAAAGCGCAATGGCAATCATAACCAAAGCACTACTTCTTTTGATGGCACCTATCCTCACCTATACAGCAGATGAAATAGTAGAAAATGCACCTGCAATTATTAAAGGTGATGCTGAAGATGTTTTTGATATGACTTATGCAAAAATCGAAGCCGGTGCAATGCCTTTTGATGCAGAGTATATGGTAAAAGCAAGAGAAGGTTTTGGTGCAGCAGTAGATAAGCTTAAAAAAGAAAAAATCATCAAAAGTACACTTGAACTTGTCATCTACACAGAATCAAAAACTGTTTTAGATATGAATAATGCAGATGCTGAAGATTGGTTTGTTGTCTCTGGAATCTTAGAAGATAAACCAGAAGAAGACATCTTAGAGAGTTTCAAAGTCAATGATGACACATTTAGCATTGCAAAAGCAACAGCACACAAATGTCCAAGATGTTGGAAATACCAAGCCCAAAAAGAAGACGCTTTATGTAGCCGTTGTAATGAGGTCATAAATGCCTAACTTCAGTGAACCCGTAAGCCTGACATTTGTAGGAGCTACTGTAGCTCTTATCTTTGTCGTCATAGGCATCGGGGTTTTACTTGTTAAGAAGTTTAAGCCCTAAGAGACTAAACATTCTTACAAGTACCTTTTTCTTTTTATCTTCTCACTAAACTTCTAACACATATAAATAAGCAAAAAATAAAAATAACTGTTATAATATCTTCATTACAAAGAATATAGACATTATGCGACTTTTACAAACTCTATTTTTAAGTTCTTGTTGTGCTCTTATCACTTACGCGGGTACCTTGAGTCAAACCATTGAACTGAGTGAACAAAATCCATCAATTCAAGCTGCCACTAAAAAAGCAAAAGTTTATGAACAACTTAGCGAAGTTGCAAAGTCAGCACAATACCCAAGTCTTGATCTCTCTTATGGGGCTACCTATCTTTATGAAGAGCCGGTTATGTATCTGCAAGGTTCATTTCCAGGCTTTCCACCTTCAACACCTCCAGTACAGATGCAAGCACAAAACCTCTATATCGGAACACTAAAGCTGACCTACCCTCTTTTTAGCGGTTTTGCTATAAGTGCGAGTATCGACAAAGCAAACTTACGTAAATATCGCGCACTCCTTGATGTAGAAAATGCCAAACGCAATCTTTACATGAATGTAGTACAAGCCTATACAACTGCCTTAGCTTTACAACATCTTATCACTTCACAAGAAGAAGCTTATCAAGCCACACAACAAAGCTATAAAAAGGCAAAAGCTTTTTTTGATTTGGGCATGATATCTCAAGCTGAACTCTATCGAATAGATGCAGGTCAAAATGCAATCAAAGCAAAACTTATTCAGACAAAAAATAGTTATGACATTGCTCTTAGTCAACTCTCCCTTATGACACAACAAAAGATAACAGATCTTGCCCCACTACCAAAATATCAGACATTTTCGCTTAATTCACTCACACAAAAAGCACTGGAAAATCGTCCAGACATAAAAGCTTTACGGACAATGTTAAAAGAACAAGAGAGTCAAATAAAACTTGCAAAAAGTTCTTACTATCCAACAGTTGGTGTTTTTGTACAATTGGTATGGATTTAAAAAAATTGGAAAACTCTTTTAAGAAGAGGGAAAAATCAACTCTTGCATTTCAATTGCTTTGCATAAATGCGATAAAAGAAAAAGATAAACACATTTTGTTATAATACTCTTACTAATTTATCTACATAGGAAAAGCAGTGATCACACTCAAAGAAGCATTACAATTATCAAAAGATGAACTCAACAAATTTACAAATAACTTAAAAACAAAGATAGATGAAAATAAAGAACTTAACGCATATATTGACGTAAAGTATGTTGGAGAGGGAATTCCTATTGCTATCAAAGACAACATTCAAGTAAAAGACTGGTCTGTTACCTCAGCCTCTAAAATTCTTCAAGGCTACATCGCACCATACAATGCGACAGTTATAAACAAACTTTTAGACGCAGGACTCTCTCCTTTTGGTCGTACAAATATGGATGAATTTGCAATGGGCTCAACAACAGAAACAAGTTACTATGGTAAAACACTCAACCCCATAAACCCAGAGCATGTTCCTGGTGGAAGTTCTGGAGGATCTGCTGCTGCTGTTGGTGCTGGTCTAGCCATAGCAGCCTTGGGCTCAGATACAGGTGGTTCTATCCGTCAACCTGCTGCATATTGTGGTATAGTTGGAATGAAGCCAACATATGGAAGAGTGAGTCGCTATGGTCTTGGTGCTTATGCTTCAAGTCTTGATCAGATCGGTCCTATGACACAAAATGTTGAGGATGCAGCGATACTCTATGACATCATAAGTGGAAGCGATGAAAAAGATTCTACAAACGCAATGATGGATGATAAAGTTGTCCCAAATCTAAACGCAGCTCGCAAGCTTACTATCGCGGTATTGCCTCAGTATATTGAAAATGCAAGTGATGCTATCAAAGAAGCGTATGCAAAAGCTATCCAAGCACTCAAATCACAGGGACATACTATCGTTGAAAAAGAGATGATGGATGCAAAATACGACATCTCAGCTTACTACATCACAGCAACAGCAGAGGCGACCACAAACCTTGGGCGTTATGATGGAGTTCGCTACGGTAATAAAGTAGAAGGCAAAAACCTTGAAGAGACCTACTTCAAAACAAGAAGTGAAGGTTTTGGTGATGAAGTAAAACGCCGTATCTTACTCGGAAACTTTGTGCTCTCAAGCGGGTACTATGAAGCTTATTATGTAAAAGCACAAAAAACACGTCATATCATCAAAGATGAATATGCAAAAATATTTCAAGATGTTGATTTGATTTTATCTCCTGTTGCACCAACTGTAGCACCAAAATTTGGAGAACTCTCAAGCCCTATGCAAATGTATCTAAGCGATATTTATACTATTAGTGTTAACCTTGCAGGACTCCCTGCCCTTTCACTGCCAATCATGAAAAACAGTGATGGCATACCTGTAGGACTACAATTCATTGCAAAAGCTTACGATGAACAAACTCTTTTTGATGGCTCATTAAGCTTAGAAAATGCTGTAGCGTACAAGGCTTAACTCATTGTAACCACTATGAGATATAATGTAGTGAAGTACCTCTCCATAAATAACCCCAGATTCAGCAAAGAGCAAATAGCTCTAGTGCTAGGCAGATTTCTGCAGGACTAACTGGTTAATCCAAAGGAATCTAACGACGCAATAGGGTTATTTGCTCTTTGCCCGAAGGGAAGTTTAAAAAGAGGGCTACTACTTCGTTGAAAATCCTTTAAGCTACTAGTAGCTCATGCGGAATTTCGCCTTGTATTAGCCCTCTTTTTAAGCTTCTGAAATTGGAGTTATTTATGGAGAGGTACTTACAATTTACAAAGAAATAAAGGAGAAGAAATGGCATATTTTGATGATGTAAAAGTAAAAGATAAACTCTACGGTTTAGTATTTGGTGCGGGGAAAGTTTCCCAAGTCTTTGAAGACTCTCATTATAAAATGATGGTAAAATTTAAAAATGGTCATGAAGTACCGTATACTGAAGATGGTATTCCTGGTTGGGGAAATTTCAAGAAGCAAACTATATTTTATAAAAACGACATAGATTTAACTGATGTAGATTTTTCACCTGTTACAAAAGTCTTATCACCTAAAAAAATCATTAAACTTCGTGAAAAGAAAAAGTTAGAAGTAAGACTTCCCTCTGGTGTTTGGACAGATTGCGCCAAATGTATAGTCAGTTATGTTGAAGAGATGCTTGAGCTTGAAAACTATCACCTTTTTAGAAAAGCACCAAAAAAGGATAAATAATTCTTTATACTATCATCCATACCATTCATATTTTTGCCGTATTTATATATGGAGGTTTTCTAATCACAGATAATCTCTTTATAGCAAAAATGAAGCAGTCTCTCAATGAAGAAGAGCATAAAAAAGCTCGCGAAGCTATTATGATGCATGTAAGAAAGGTTGTTCCTAAAGCATTAATAGTTGCCGTTCTTTCAGGGATGTATCTATTTACACAAGTTTTTGGAGAGATTACAGAAGATGGTTTAAGCACTTTTCAAATAGCGCTTTCAATCAAAGGATTTTTAGGTTTATGGCTAGGATTTCGTGGTGTTAACCAAGTCTTTTTTGGTATTCAACCTTGGGTATTTAAAAGCCACCTCTTCCCTTTCATACTTGTTATAATTATTATCTTACTTTCCCAATTTATGTTTCTTGATTTTACCTCTTTTTAACAACAACAAAGGTATAATGCAAAAATTTTAAAAGGATGACCATGAGAATTCGTAAACGCGCCCTAACATTTGAAGATGTACTTTTAGTACCACAATATTCCGAAGTTCTTCCAAAAGAAGTATCACTAGCAACAAAATTAACAAAAAATATTAGCTTAACTATCCCTATGGTTTCTGCAGCTATGGATACTGTAACAGAGTATCGTGCAGCTATTGCTATGGCAAGACTTGGTGGTATCGGTATCATTCATAAAAATATGGATATCGCGACACAGTGTAAACAAGTTAGAAAAGTTAAAAAATCAGAAAGTGGTATCATTATTGACCCTATTTATGTTCATCCAGATGCAACCTTAGCAGATGCTGAGGCATTAATGAATGAATTTAAAATTTCAGGTGTTCCTGTTGTTGATGGTCATAATAAACTGCTTGGTATTTTGACAAATCGTGATATGAGATTTGAAAAAGATATGCGTAAACGTGCTGATGAAGTAATGACTAAAATGCCTCTTATTACTGCTGAAAAAGGAATTTCACTTGATGATGCAGCAGATATTATGCACCAAAATAAAATAGAAAAACTTCCTATCATTGATAAAGAAGGATTTTTAAAAGGTCTTGTAACTATCAAAGACATCAAAAAACGCATAGAGTATCCTAACTCAAATAAAGATAGTTTTGGTCGTCTTGTCGTCGGTGCTGCTATTGGTGTTGGGCAAATGGACAGAGCTAAGGCTCTTGTGGATGCTGGAGTTGATGTACTTGTACTTGATTCAGCACATGGACATTCTAAAGGTATTTTAGATACAGTAAAAGCTATCAAAGAAACTTTAGAAGTTGATGTTATCGCTGGAAATATAGCAACTAAAGAAGCTGTTCTTTCACTTATAGAAGCTGGAGCAGATGCTGTTAAAGTAGGAATTGGGCCAGGTTCGATTTGTACAACTCGTATCGTAGCTGGTGTTGGTGTTCCACAAATTTCTGCTATAGATGAATGTGCTGAAGCTGCTCGTCCTTTTGGTGTTCCAGTTATCGCAGATGGTGGGATTAAATACTCTGGAGATATAGCAAAAGCACTCGCTGTTGGTGCTAGCTGTGTTATGGCAGGTTCACTTTTAGCAGGTACAGAAGAGTCTCCTGGTGAAACTATAATGTTCCAAGGACGCCAATACAAATCATACCGCGGTATGGGTTCAATCGGTGCAATGCAAAAAGGAAGTACAGATAGATACTTCCAAGAAGGTACAGCATCAGACAAACTTGTTCCAGAAGGAATTGAAGGGCGTGTTCCATTCCGTGGTTCAATCGCAGGAATTATACATCAAATGATGGGTGGACTACGTTCATCTATGGGTTACTGTGGCAGTGAAAGTATAGAAGCGTTCTGGGATAAATCAGAATTTGTTGAGATAACATCTGCTGGGCTCAAAGAATCTCATGTTCATGATGTTATCATCACACAAGAAGCTCCAAACTATCATGTGTAACTAGTCTATGAATGAAGTAAGATATGCTGGATTTTGGATTCGATTTGTTGCTTCATTTTTAGATACTCTCTTTGTCGCTCTTCCAGTTGCCATCCTTATATACTTTTTAAGTGATGGGAACTGGTTTGACTTCTCTCAATATCAACAAAATATACAAATGGCAATGAGTGGTAATCCTCACGCACTCAATCATCAACCACAAACATCTTTTGCTTGGGAACTTGGTTTTGAATTTTCTGTTTTAATTATAACTATATTATTTTGGAAAAAATGGCGTGGCGCTACACCTGGAAAGAAGTTTGTTCATATTAAAATTGTTGATGCAAAAACTCTGCAAGATTTAGATAATACACAAGCCATTACCCGTTCACTAGGATATATCGTTTCAATGGCACTCTTTTTTATAGGTTTTTTAATGGTTGCTTTGAGAAAAGACAAACGTGGGCTTCATGATTTACTAGCAGGAACTCTAGTTATTTATGATAAAGACGCTAATCTTCAAGCATAAAAAAGCTATCTACTGAAATATTTTTAAACGCTGCGTTTAAAGAGGTAAAAAGAGAAGGAAACTCTTTTTCCATCTTAGCCAGCATCTCTTTTGTATTTGCTCTTGCATGTGGCATCTTCACATCAAAACGCATAGCAGGACAAGCTTCATCTCCTATGGCTTCTATCTCATTCTCTTTTACAAACGCAGCTAACTGACGCTCACGCATTTGAATCAGGGGACGAATAACTACAAGTCCATTTCCAGCCGTATACTTAGGTGCAAGACTCCGCATTTGCCCATTATATATAAAGTTCATAAAAAAGCTCTCAGCAGCATCATCCATATGATGTCCAAGCGCTACTTTGTTACATCCAAGCTCTTGTGCTACGCTATAAAGATAGCCTCTTCTCATACGAGAAAAAAAACTACAATATGATGAATTTTTACGGATTTTTTCTTTCGCAAGCTCATATGTTTTTGTATCACGAACTACATGTTCTATGCCATGTTCTTTACAATGCTTAGAGAGTTTTTCAAAGTTTTCACCCATGCCATAACCTACTGTAACAGCTATGAACTCAAATGTAAAAGGTGCACGTCGTTGTTGTTCTTTCATTGCATGAATCATTGTAAGTGAATCTTTTCCACCACTAAGCCCAACAAGTATTTTGTCACCCTCTTCTATAAGTTGAAACTCGGCATTCGTTTTACCAAGTTTTGACATGATTTTTTTAGAGAGTTTAACGGACAAGTTTATCCACCATTTTCATAACAAATTCTGCAGACTCAACTGCACTTGTCTCTAAAAATTCATCAAAAGAGAAACTAGCATCCATATCAGCTGCATCACTAATAGCACGAAGAATAAAAAATGGCACGTCTAAAGCATCACAAACGACTGCAACACTTGCACCTTCCATTTCCAATGCATCAGCGCTAAAAGTTTTACCTATCCAGTTTTTTCTAGCTTCATCTGCAACAAACTGATCACCAGTAGCTATAATGCCTTCTTGTATAGTTTTTCCCATTTCATTGGCAACTATTTTAGAGAGTTCTATCATCTCTTTATCAGCTTCAACAAAGACACTTCCTTCTGGAACGTAGCCATAAGGATGTCCAAACGCAGTAATGTCTAAATCATGTTGCGTAAGCTTCGTTGCAACGATCAGATCTCCAACTTTTAAACTTGCACTAATAGCACCTGCTACACCAGAAAAAAGAAGTCTTTGTGCACCAAAATGTTCTATCATTGTAGTAGCTGTTAGTGTTGAAAATACTTTTCCTATTTTAGAATACGCTATAACAAGATCGACATCTTTATAACTCGCTTCATAGTACTTATTTCCAGCATATTCACTTGTTGTGTATGTTCCTATTCGTTGGAGTATTGGAGCTATTTCTTCAGGCATTGCTCCCATGATTGCTAATTTCATTTTTAATTCCTATATTTCAAATGTTTTTATTTGTGTTTTAAAAAGCGCTAGTTTATCCATAATCTGTCCACTTTGATCAACAACGCAGCTACCACCCCAAAATCCTAATCCATCTTCAAAGCCAACTCTATTTACAAAAAGAAGCTTTGCTTGACACTCCTTAGCAACCTGCTTGATTATGCTATACCATTTTTGTTCTATATCAAGAGAATCAGCGTTAAAACCTCTAGCCGGAGAAGCCACTAAAACAATAATAATATCTGGATTTAATCTTATTAACTCTTCATGTACACTTGTATGCCATAAATCTTCACATACCAGCATAGAAATTTTCTTTGCATTAACTTCAAAAGATTCAAAACTCTCTCCACCTTCAAAATATCGAGCCTCTTCAAACATACCATAATTTGGAAGGTGTACTTTTATATGCTTAGAAATAAACTTACCATCGCTGTAATATAAAGCACTATTTCGAAACATATTGCCATCTTTTAATGCTGCGCCAACAACAATGTCAATATCTTTACTTAAATCTTTCAAGACGTCTAACTCATCAAGAGTATAGGCATCTTCAAAGAGTTTATCTTGCAAGAGATACCCACTTAAAGAGAGCTCTGGAAATACAATTAAATCTGAACTCTCTTTTAGAACTTGAATTATTTCAACAATATCATCAAGATTTGTCCGATTTAATTTCGGAGAAGTTTGTGCCAATGTTACTCTCATATTAAGAGCAAACTTCCTGTGTTACTTTTTCAAGAGAAGCAATATCTGAGATATTTACTGTTTTTAAATCTTTTGCAATTCTTCTATTAAGACCTTTAAGCACAACTCCATTCCCAAACTCAATAGCCATATCAACTTTAGGTGCTATGGCTTGAATAGATTGTTTGTATTTTACAGGATTAACAAGCTGATCTTTTAAAAGAGTAACAGCTTCTGACTTTGTAGCATATGCTAGTGTTGTAACATTAGATATAACAGCTGCTTCAAAATTATCTGTGATATATTTTTCCATTAACTCTGCTAATGGCTCTTGTGCAGGCGCTAAAATATCACAATGAGATGCAACAGACATATTAAGAAGAAGTGCACGTTTTGCACCTGCATCTTTAAAAGTTTGCTCTAAACTCACTAAATCTGATTTCATTCCAGCAACTACAAGTTGTCCGTCTTGATTATAATTTGCAGGCCAAACTTTTTTGCCCTCAGCCTGGGCTTCAGAACAAATTTTTTCTACGCTTACATCGTCAAGACCAACGATTGCCATCATCCCTGCTTCAATCTCGTCACAAGCTTCTTGCATAAATGTACCACGCTTATGTACAAGCTCAACAGCATCAACATAGTCAATAGCTCCACTTGCACACAATGCAGAAAATTCTCCTAAAGAGTGTCCAAGAAAAAGTTCAGCTTTTATATCAGGACAAGCCTCTTTAAAGAGCTTATACGCAACCATTTGTACAAGTAAGATTGCAGGTTGTGTATAAGCCGTTTCATTCAATTTTTCATTTTCTTCAAAAATCAAAGCTTTGAAATCAACTCCAATTCTTTCTCCTGCTTTCTCGAACATTTCACGAGCAAGTTCTGATTGTTCATAAAAGTCTTTTCCCATACCAACAGCCTGAGAACCTTGTCCTGCAAAAATCATTGCTATTTTTTTCATTAAATTTCCTTTGTTAAATATTTTTGGTTATCAGATATTTTTTTTCTTAATGTATTTCTATTTAAACCTAGTTTATCTGATAGCTGTAACTGAGATTTAAATTTTTTAAGTCCTGTTTTTATTAGTGGAACTTCATAAAGATATAAGAAATTTTTGTAATCGTTACTAGTACCAAGCCTATTATAAAGATACTTTTCAGTCAACTCCATTAAATCAGTATCTTTAATATCTTGTAGTAAAAAGTTTATCATAACTTGACGTCGTAATGAATAGGAGTTTTGAGACAAATCAGGTTCCAAATCTTCAAAAGTAAAAACTTCTTTTTGGGAACCAAATAAACTTCGTGCTTCATCGGTAAAAACTTTCAAAAGAGTGTTAATATCTTCAGGACGTTCCCTTAATGGTGGAATATCAATCTTAATACTAAAAATTTCGTCTATATAATCACTAGATAATATTTCGCAAGAAGTAGCTATTACTCTCACGTTATTATTAACTATCGCATTAATTAAACGGAGTAAATTAGGAGATTTATCTATATTTTTTATAATTATTTCATTTGAACTTTCTAGACTAGTTAGTAGTTCATCAAAATTAGACGCATCAATGATAAATGCATCTGGAAGAATAAAAGCAGCAAGAGCCGTTTTTCCGACTCCATGTTCACCATTTATGATGGCATTGACATGAAGAGTCTTTAAAAGACTTGCTGTCTTTTTTGCCTGATTCGAAGCTTCAGACGTAGTTATAAACTTATTAGTTACATCCACAGCCGCTGCCGCCACCTGTACCACAACAACCTGAATCATCAGCAGGTTTATTCTCTTCTGGAACGCCAGTCATAGCTTCTTCAGCAGAAGCATCTCTAACATTGTTAATCGCAACAGTAAACATCAAATCTTTACCTGCTAATGGATGATTAAAATCAATAACTACAGTATCATCTTTTATCTCTTTAACGATTACTTGAACAGTACCACCGTCTTCACCTTGTCCATAAAGAGTCATACCTTCAGTTAAATCAATACCAGCAAATTGATCTTTAGGAACTTCTTGTGTCGCATCAGCTTTATACTCACCATATGCATCTTCAGCTTTTACAAGGATATCAGCTTTATCACCAATTGCCATCTCTTTTATTCCATTTTCTAAACCAGGAATAATTTGACCTTTACCATACATAAATACTAAAGGTGCTCCACCCATATTGCTATCTACTACTTTATCTCCATCACGTACTTCATATTCTATTGATACTACTTGATTGTCTTGAATTGCCATTGTTTTACCTTTGAATTTTTTTACGATTTTATCATAATAATCTATATTACTGCTGAAAAGTATATTACTACTGTAATATTCCCAAATATTTTTCAGCTTCTAAAGCCTCTTTTGAGTTAGGGTATTTGTTGATGATTGCATTAAAAAATGCATCTGCATGTTGCTTATCTTTAGTTTTTTCCATAGCAATAGCCGTATGTAACATCAACTTAGGCATATAAGAAGCCTTAGAATACAGTGATGAACTTTTTTTGAAATAAGATATACTTTTGGCATAATCTTTTCTCTTGAAATACATCTCACCAATCATATAATGTGCATATGCTGGCTTATAATGTCTTCTAATCAACTCTTCATAATCACGAATTGCCTGTGTGTATCGCTTCTTATTAAAATTATTTTTTGCTCTATTATATAAATCTGAGCTTTTAATCGATTGAGATTTTGACTTAGTCTGCCTATTTTTACTTTTTAATTCTGCTGCCATTAAAGCTTTAAAATTATTAAAATCTTTAATCAGTGCATTGTATTCATCTTTCGTTACATAGTTCTTGTTTATCTCATCAAGACTTTTTGAAACCTCTAAAATCATCAGTTTCAGTTTATCTATTTCAAGTTTGTTTTGCCCAATAGACGCAGTCTGTCTTTTTTGGTATTCATTAATACTTTGAAAACTTTGTGATGAAAACTCTTGTAACTTTTGTAGATTGATTTTATTGTTATGTGATTTACGGCTAAGACTTTCAACTATACTTTGTAAACCATCTATTCTTTCTCGTAAAGAATCAAGCTGATTGGCCTGTGTATTACTTTTTAAAGCAACTTTTTTAAGTTTTTTTTTCGTCTCCAATATAACCTTTTCATTAGAAGTTAAGCCATAAGGAGAACTACTTGAGAGGTCTCCCGCACCAAAAGCGGAAGGTTCTTCTCCAAAAAGGAGTACAGGAGAGAATGTTAAAACTAAAATAACATATTTAACATACTTCATCAATAACTAAACTTATGGTAAAAGTTTGAAATCAACACGACGATTTTTAGACCAACACTCTTTTGTATGTTCTGTACATACAGGATTACTTTCGCCATAACTTACTAAAGAAATACGTGAGCTATCAACACCATCATTAACTAAAGCTTGTTTTACTGCGTTTGCACGCTTAAGACCTAATGCAAAGTTATATTCATCACTTCCCCATTCATCACAGTTACCTTCAAGTTTAACTTTATATGTAGAAGAAACTTCTTTACCAAGTTCTGCTGCTGCATCAATTTTTTCTTGCATATCTGGAGTTATGTCATACTTATCAAATGCAAAATAAATTGTTGGTAATTTATTTTCAATAGTTTCCATATCTAGCTCATTTGTAGATGAGTTAACAACACTCTCTTCACTTGTAACTGTTTCAGTCGCAATAGGTGCTACTTCTTCGTCAGGAGTAGCATCAACAACTTCTGTTGTGTCCATCGCTTTAGCATCAACCGCAGGCTCTTTAGAACTACATCCACTAAAAACTAAAAGTGCTATAACAACACTAGAAAGTACTATACTTTTCATATTCAATATCCTCAATAATTAAAATTAAGTTATTATAGCAAAAAAAAGTAATGAATTAACAAAACTACCTTTTACTACCAATCCATTGATTGAATACGACCTCTTAATAAAGGAAACAAATAGTTTTTGTTATGGTTCAATCTAATTATACCAATAGAACTTTGTCCTTTATAATTTTTGATGAAAATAATAGCATCCCCATCTTTTGAAAAGCGTGGAAATTCATTAACTCCTGTAGCAGTTAGTCGTCGAATCATATCTGTTTTTGTAGAAATTAAATGCAAGTTGAAAGTATTTTCACTGAACATATTGGAGCTTTCCCTAGCCTTGTAGACTATATAATGACCATGTGCACTACAAGCAGAGTTACTGTTACCATAAAAAACTGCCTGTTCAATTTCATTAGTATCTAGTTTTTTAATAAAAACATTTGGATAACCTAGTCGAGAAGAGATAAAAACAATTTCTTTTGTATTCATAAATTGAGCATTAACATCAATCCCCTTATAAGAAGTTTCTTTTTTATAACTATTTTTTTTAATATCAAATGTATATATATCAGGTTGTCCATCTTTAGCCATAGTAAGCAACAAAGTATTACCATCATCACTAACATCAGAACAAATCATCATACCATCAGAAGAAATTATACTTTTCACTTCTGCAGTTTTAATATTTATATATTTTAAAGTTGGTTTTTGAGCATCCAAAGAGGTATAATAAAACCCACTTTGTGCACGATTTGCCCATTTAGGAAAAATATTAAATCCACCCTTGACTATTGTATGCTGATAAGCAAGGGTGTAGTCTGCAATAACTATCTCACTCTTTTTGGGAGCAATTATTCTTGTAAAAATTACCTTTCGTTTCATCCATGCTACAGAAGGTTCACCCATAAATTCATTTATATCATAGGCCATAGCATGAGACACAAACATATATATATCTTTTTTACGTACTCTATAGTTTTTACTAAAAACAACGTTATTCTTGTTCAGAAGGATCATGTTAATATTTAATGCAGCATTATCATCTTCATACATTTTATAGCGTAGAACATAATTCTTATCTTTATTCTCTCTTAAAACATCACTTGCATTAAAAGCACTCTGTCTATGATGTCTATCAACATTGAAAATAGAAATAACATTTACATCAGCAACAATAGATTTAAAAAAACGTAATTTAAAAGTATCATCATAACTTATTGAAGCATCTTCAATCGCCAAGGATGGCAATGAATCAACTTTTTTAACCACCTCAATTGTTGCATCACTCGCATATATAAAACTCAATAACATTGAAAATAAAATAAAAAACTTCAAGTCTCACTCCTTAGATATTAATATAACAACTGTTTTAGTATTAATGTGTTGTGGGTTAACAGGGAAAACCACATTTTGCAGTCTATCTTTCATTTTATCAACTTCTTCATTCAGTGCTTGATTTGAGGAGTAGTTTAATACTCTAAAATCAACTAATTTACCAAATGCATCAAGTTCGATTACAGTTTTAACACTATTGCCCTGAGAATTTGGTGGAACATTAAAATATTGATAAACAATTGACTGAATTTTAGCCAAATATTCATTAACTTCATTCGCAGTAGATGTTGATTCTTCTTCAGCTTCTTTACTCTCGTAGTTAATTTTATTAACACTTTGAATAACTGATTTGACTTCATTTTCTTTCGTTGTATGTAATTGTTTTTGAATCTCTTGTATTCTTTTGGAGTTTATAGGTTTTTTAGGAGATTTTTTGTGACTTATTTTTTGTGTCCATACATCACTAAAAAGACTATTTACATCGATATTTTTTGTCTCAGCCTCCTGAGAAGATTGAATTTGTATACTATGCGACAAAGTTTTTTTTCGATGTGATATTTCTTTTGGCAAAGTAATAGAGACAGAGACATAATTGTCTTTTTTTAAAGCATATGTTTTCATTTCCTGAACTTGAAATAACATCAAGATAAACATAGATAGAAAAAGAAAAAACAATGATAAAGCTATTAACCCGCTAAGGTAAAAGTACCGTTGATTATCCATTAGTTGCTAATGACACCTCAGTAAAACCAGCCTGTTTTACAGCTGCAAGAATTGACATAACTACACCATAATCTAGCCTTCTATCAGCACTAATTAGAACTGTAGCCTTTTTATCTAATTTGTTCGCATATAATGCAAAATTATCTATGAAGGAGTTTAAAAGGTAAGTATCTTTATTGATTTTAACATTTTTTTCATTATCAACACTAATATGAACAGGAGGGATTTTAGATAACTGCTGTGTTGTAGAACCTTGAGGTAATTTAATGTTTTCTTCATAAACTATGTTTGGAGCTATAACCATTAAAATAGCTAATAAGACAAGCATCACATCTACTAAAGGAGTGATGTTTAACTCAGGTTTTTCATCCCAATCATATATCATATATTTATACCTTACGTGCTAATATCGCATCACTTTGCATTTGAAGGTAATTGACAAGTTCGTAAGATCTTCTCTTCATAATCTGGTGATAGGTATATGCAAATATTGCCACAAATATACCTGAAGCTGTAGCAACTAATGCATCAGAAACGCCACTAGCTATAACAGACATACTACCACTCGCTTGTCCAATATGAGTAAATGTATCTAAAATAGATACAACAGTTCCAAACAATCCAATAAAAGGAGATGTTGAAGCAAAAATTGACAATATAGATAAACCTTTTGTTGCTTCTTTTGTCGCAGCTAACATACCTAATTGTAAAACTTCTTTTGAAATAATATTACTTGATTTTATAAACTTATTTAAAAATGAGTTTTCATTAACAGTTACTGCACCTAATAAAAGAGATTCAAGTGATGCAGTCTCTTTAGCAAGCCAACTGTTTAGCGAAAAAAAACGATAAAAGAAAACCCAGTTAAGCACAATAAAGTATACTGATAAAAGAATCAATACACCTATTGTAACTGGATGACTTTTTAAATAAAAATCGATTAAATTGTTAATCATATGTTATATTAATCTTTGTGCAGCAGATTCTATTTTTGCTGACACTGTTGCAATTGCACTACTAGAGTCTGCAACTTCATTAATAAGTTTTTTAGCTTCATCAAGTGCTTGTGCAATTTCAGATTCGTTTTCACCACGAATAGCTGCAGCACCTTCAACTAAAATAATGACTTTTTCTTCATCAACTTGGACTACGCCCCAATTAATAACAATTGATTCGACTGACTTATCTTCTTTTTCAATATCTACTACACCAGCTTCTAAGAGTGTAGTTAGAGATGCATGCCCTGCTAACACACCGAATTCTCCCTCTTTACCAGGGAGAACAACACTAAGGGCTTCACCATTGTAGATTTCACCATTAGGAGTTAGGATTTCAAGTTTAAATGTATCCATTACAGTCCTTTAACTTTAAGCAATTTGCTTATTTGTTTTTCTCGTGTTTTGCAAGAGCTTCGTCCATATTTCCAACCATATAGAATGAATTTTCAGACATATGATCATAGTCACCGTTTAAAATACCTTTGAAACCAGCGATTGTATCTTCAAGTTTAACATATTTACCAGGAGCACCTGTAAATACTTCAGCAACAAAAAATGGTTGAGAAAGAAATTTCTCAATTTTACGAGCACGTTCAACAACATTTTTATCGTCTTCACTAAGCTCATCCATTCCAAGAATTGCAATAATATCTTGTAAATCTTTATACTTTTGAAGCGTTTGCTGTACACCACGAGCCACATTATAGTGTTCTTCACCTAAAATTTGTGGATCAAGTAATCTTGAAGTTGAATCCAATGGATCAACGGCAGGATAGATACCTTTTTCTGCAATTTTACGGTTAAGTACTGTTGTTGCATCTAAGTGAGCAAATACAGAAGCCGGAGCCGGATCCGTTAAATCATCTGCAGGAACATAAACAGCTTGAACAGATGTAATTGAACCATCTTTAGTTGATGTAATACGATCTTGTAAGGCACCCATTTCACGCGCTAATGTCGGTTGGTAACCAACAGCTGAAGGGATACGACCAAGAAGTGCAGACATTTCAGATCCTGATTGTGCAAAACGGAAAATATTATCAATAAACATCAATACATCAAGCTTTTGCTCATCACGGAAATACTCAGCCATAGTAAGACCAGTAAGTGCAATACGGTTACGTGCTCCTGGAGGCTCACTCATTTGACCATAGCACAGTGCAACTTTATCCAATACATTCGATTCAAGCATTTCGTGATAAAGGTCATTTCCTTCACGAGTTCTCTCACCAACACCTGCAAATACAGAAAGCCCATCATGACCATGTGCAACATTGTGAATAAGTTCCATGATGATAACTGTTTTACCAACACCTGCACCACCAAAGAGTCCAACTTTACCACCCTTAGCATAAGGAGCAAGTAAATCAACAACTTTAATACCTGTTTCAAACATTTCAGTAGTAGTAGATTGATCTACCAATGGTGGTGGAGTACGGTGAATAGACCATGTCGGCGCATCTGTAACTTGATCTTTTCCATCAATAGTTTCACCAATTACATTAAAAATACGTCCAAGTACTTTTTCTCCAACTGGAACTTTGATAGGTGAACCAGTAGCGGTTGCATTCATACCACGAACTAAACCTTCACTCATATCCATTGCAATTGTTCTAACACGACCGTCACCTAAGTGAGCAGCAACTTCTAAAACTAAACGATGTTCAGTACCTTCTAAATTAACATTAACTTCAATTGCTTCGTTAATTACTGGAAGATAACCATCAAAATCAACATCAACAACAGGACCCATTACCTGGCTAATTTTTCCAATCATATTTTTCTCCATTATTTCATAGACTCCACACCACTGATAATTTCTATCAGTTCTGTAGTAATTGCGGCTTGACGCGCTTTATTAAACTGTACATTTAAACTTTTAACCATCTCTTTAGCATTGTTTGTTGCAGTGTCCATCGCCTGCATACGAGCAGAATGTTCAGCAGCAACTGAATCTATAAGAGAATAGTACATATTAAAACTAACATACTTTTTCAATAAAGCATCAAGCATTTTTTCTTCATCTTCTGCTTCTAATTCGATAGTAGATTTTGATTGTATTTCTTTACAATCAAACCCTTTAGTATCTACAGGTAATATTTTATTAACATGTAACTCTTGCGTTATCATATTCTTATAACCATTATATACTATATGTAGACCATCTATCTTTTCATTTAAAAAGTCTTCAATCGAAGTACTAATAAATTCATCAGATCTTTCTTTATCAGGCTTTGAACTAAGGTTAAGAACTGTATCAAACATCTCAACTTCATTATATTTAAAATATTCTATACCTTTTTTACCGATACCACGTAAACGTACTTTTACATTTTTTTCTTTGTACTCTTTTAAAAGTTTATTAACAGCTTTAATAGTTTGAATATTAAACCCGCCACATAAACCTTTATCAGCAGTAACAAATACGATGTCAACCATTTTAGGATTTTCAATTTGTTTAAAACAACGATTATCTAATCCTCCAACTTTGCTACAATCTATACGTCCAGCTATCTCGGCAATAACCTGATTCATTTTACCAGCATAAAGACGTGAACGTTTTGCAAGTTCCTCTGCACGACGAAGTTTTGCAGTAGATACAAGTTTCATCGCTCGAGTCGTCTTTTGAGTATTTGAAACACTCTTAATCTGTCTTTGAATATCTTTCAAGTTTGCCATGTTTGTTCCTTAGTTAGCTACGAAGCTAGCTTTAAACTCTGCAAGTGCTTTTTTCATTAATTCTTTTGTATCATCATCAATTTTAGAAGTACTTCTTATGTTCTCAAATATTTGAGGATATGAAGCCTCAATAAATGGATAAAGCTCTGCTTCAAAACGTACTACATTAGAAGGATCCATGTCATCTAAGAAGCCCTCATTACCAGCAAAGATAATAGTTGCTTGTTTCTCAGCTGAAAGTGGTGAAAATGGTCCTTGTTTTAAAACTTCAACCATTCTTTGACCACGTTCAAGTTGTTTACGAGAAACTTCATCAAGATCAGATGCAAATTGAGCAAATGCTTGAAGTTCACGGAAAGATGCAAGATCAAGTCTTAAAGTACCAGCAACTTGTTTTGTTGCTTTAATTTGAGCAGCACCACCAACACGAGAAACAGACAGACCAACATTAATCGCTGGACGAACACCTGAATTAAAAAGGTCAGTTTCTAAAAAGATTTGACCATCTGTAATTGAGATAACATTTGTTGGAATATATGCCGCAACATCACCAGCTTGTGTTTCAATAATAGGTAAAGCAGTTAAAGAACCAGCTCCCTCTTCATCAGATAGTTTCGCAGCACGTTCAAGTAAACGAGAGTGAACATAAAAAACATCACCTGGGTATGCTTCACGACCTGGAGGACGACGAAGGATAAGTGACATTTCACGGTATGCTACAGCATGCTTAGATAAATCATCATATACAATTAAGCCATGTCTAGCGTTATCACGGAAATACTCACCCATTGTAACACCAGTATATGGAGCTAAAAATTGTAAAGCAGCAGCTTCAGCAGCAGTTGACGATACAATAATAGTATATTCTAAGGCACCATGCTCTTCTAAACGACGAATAATTTGAGCTACAGTAGACTCTTTTTGACCTATTGCAACATATATACATACAACTCCATTACCCTTTTGGTTAATGATTGCATCAATAGCTACAGTTGTCTTACCAGTTTGTCTATCACCGATAATAAGTTCACGTTGACCACGACCAATTGGAACAAGAGCATCAATAGCTTTAATACCAGTTGCTAATGGTTCATGAACAGATTTTCTTTCCATAATCCCCGGTGCTTTTTCTTCTACGAAACGAGTTTCAGTAGCTTCAATTGGACCTTTTCCATCTATTGGTTCACCTAATGCATTTACTGCACGTCCTAAAAGAGCATCTCCAACAGGAACACGAAGAAGTTTACCAAGTCTTTTAACACTCATACCTTCACGAAGGTCATTTCCAGAACCTAAGATAACAACACCTACGCTGCTCTCTTCAAGGTTCATCACTAAACCTCTCGTTCCATCTTCAAACTCTACCATTTCTCCAGCCATAACATTACTCAGTCCGTAAACTTGAGCAACACCATCAGCATAAGAAACTATTTTACCAGTTTCATTAATATCAACACTTAATTCAAAATTGTCGATACGCTCTTTAATTATTGAGCTGATTTCATCAGCTTGTATTTTTGCTACCACTATTGTTCTCCTCTCGTTGAAAGTTAAATTGCTTTTATTATATGTTCTATTAGCTGTGTATTGATTCTATCTTTAGAAAAATTAATTTCTATTCCTAAATCACTTACTTCAACTTTAATCCCATTAAAGTTGTTTTTTATAAATGACAATGAAATTGTAGAATCATATTTTTTACTTAAGCCCGCACTTAATTCGTCAATAACTTTTGTATCGATATCAGTATCGCTAAAAATTATTCCACTATAAGTCTTAGTTGAATGTGCTAAATCTTTTTTCAATTCATCAGCAATTGCAGGAATAATATTTATTCTCTTGTTTTCAACTAATAATTTAACTAAGTTATTAATTTTATCAGATTGCGCAGCTTTAACTGCGTCTAATAAAATCGATGATTTTTCTTCAGTTTTGACATCCGAACTTGCAATAATATTTAAAAATTTTTCATTTTCAAATGATTCAGACAATACACTAAAAACAGATGCCGCATTTCTCAATGACTCGGTATCAGAACCAAATGCTAAAGCTTTTATATATCTTTTTGCTATCAATTCTTCCATATTAAGCCACCTTTTTCAAAATAACATTTGCCATAGCTTCTTTATCAAAACTATCTGCACTTTGATTTAATGTCTCAAGTACAATCTCTTCGACAACATCACGAACCATCTTTCTTTCTTCAAATTCCATTTTAGAAATATTTTGTTTCGCTATATTTTCAAGTTCAGCATCACACTGACTCATGATAGTGTCATTGATAATCTTATTCTCTTTTTTAGAAGATTCCGCTAATTCTTTTGCAAACTTTTCAGCTTCAGTAATCTTAGACAATGCTTCTTTTTTAAGAGCAACAGACTCATCAAGTTTATCTTGAACCTTTTTCAATTCATCAGCTATAGACTGACTTCTTGATGCAAAATAATTTTTTACAGGCTCCCCTATCAGATACCATACAAGCCCTGCAAACAAGAAAAAGTTTACAGTTCTTTGAACTATATCTGTTCCTGCATGTTCAGCTTCTGATGCTAATGCATAAGTTGATATCATTAGTAATAATACTAGAATTCTGCTCACATTACACCCTTATATCTGACTAAATTTAGCTTTTACAGCTTCTTTAAACACTGGAACTTGTGACATCAAGTCAGTAGTCAACTCTTTTCTAGATTCTGAAAGTGATTTTTCAAACTCTAAATACTCTTGTGCAAGTTCTGCACGTTTTGCTTCTAACTTACTATCAACTAATTCCTTAGCATCCGCAATAACTTTTTCTCTTAGGGCCGTAGCTTCAAGTTTAGCATTCATAATTATAGACTCAGCTTTTGCATTTAGCTCGTTGATTTCTTTATCATTGTTTCCTACTTTTTCAAGGTCACTTTTGATATCATCATTACGCTTTTTCATAAAGTTTGTCAATGGATTATACAGCCAACTATTTAAAACGGCTATAAGGGAAACAAATACAACAAATGTAGCCAAGAGTAGTATTGGATTTATATCTAACATAGCACCTCCTAAAAGTTGCGAGATTGTACTATAATTAAATTGAAAGGATAGTTAAATTAGTTAAAAAAATTGTAATTTTTATAATTATTATTTAATATGTGAAAAAAAATCCATTATTTCATCATTAGAGCTAAATTCGAATGTAATTTTATTATTTTTAACTTTAAAATCAAAACCTAAATCGTTAAATTTACGTTTTAAATCACTAAAATCTAATTGGAGCATATCGATTTTTTCACTTACTTCCGGCTTATCTAAGAATGAGCTTTTTGCTTCTTTTATCATTTTTTCTACGTCACGAACACTTAGTTTTTGTCCTACAATAGAATCAACAAGTAGTTGCTGTTTTTTTTCATCCAAACCTATTAGTACTTTAGCATGACCAGCAGTTATTTTTTTATCAACAAGTGCTTTTTGTGTTTTAACGGATAATTGCAATAAACGCAGTGTGTTGGTTATATGAGAACGACTTTTATGTATAATAGAGGATAGTTCTTCATGTGTAACGTCATGTAGTTTTAAAAGTTCACTATATGCTTGCGCTAATTCTATAGAGTTTAACTCTTCTCTTTGTATATTTTCTATCAGCGCAAACTGACGCATTTTATGTTCATCAGAGTTTAACACAATGGCTCTAATCTCTTTAAGTTTTGCAAGCTTAGAAGCACGAAATCTTCTTTCTCCTGCTATGAGTACATATCCATCTATATCTTCAGTCACAACTATAGGTTGCAATAAACCATCATTTTTAATTGACTCCGAAAGCTCGTATAAAGACTCCTCGTCAAATGATTTTCTTGGCTGAAATGGATTGGGACGGATATCTTTTAAAGGTATTTCCAAAATTGAATCTCGTTGCGAACCTTCATTGTCATATGCTTCATCAATTTCACCCAGAAGAGCATCTAAACCTCTACCTAACTTTTGTGATTTCATTATCTTATTATCGCTTGTGCTAAATTTTGATATGCAACAGAACCTGTAGACTTAACATCATACAAAATTGCTGGTTTTCCGAACGACGGAGACTCTGCAAGTTTAACATTTCTTGGCACTACAATAAACTTTTCATTTTCATCTTTAAAAAGTTTTCCTTTGAAATGTTGTCTTAAATCCGCAAAAACTTGCTTTGAAAGATTATTCTGAGAAGAGAACATTGTTGGTAAAAAACCTTTAACCGCCAATTTTGGATTAATTGATTTTCTTACTAACTTTACTGTATTTAAAAGTTGCGCTAAACCTTCAAGCGCAAAAAATTCACACTGTATTGGAATGATTACTGAGTTAGCAGCAGAAAGTGCATTAATAGTCATCGGACCGAGTGCAGGAGGAGAATCTATAATTATATAATCATAATCTTTTTTTATATTTGCAATTGCATTTTTAAGAACAAGTTCTCTTCCTTTTGCCTTATCAGCGTCATAATACTCTTTTTCAATTCCTACGAGACCAATATTTGATGGTGCAAGGTGCAATGTTGGTAAATCAGATTTTAATATTATATCTTTTAATTTTTTGGTACCTATCAACACATGATAAATATTAAACTCATAGTCATTTCTATGAAAACCTAGTGAGGTAGTGGCATTTGCCTGTGGATCTGAGTCTATCAAAAGCACTTTTTTTTCTGCAACTGCAAGTGAGGCAGCTAAGTTAACAGCAGTAGTAGTTTTACCCACACCACCCTTTTGATTTGCAATTACTATTACTTCACTCATCTTCTGCTATATATCCTCTCACCATTTATATGTAAACTTCCATCATATTCCAAAACTGCGGAACTTAAAGAAATTTTCATTCCATTATTATGTGTAAAAAATTTGTTGTTTGTCCGAAATTCTAACTTATATTTGCTAAAAACTTGCTTCCAAAGTGTTTTTTTTTCAAGATTTTCAAAATAGTTTTCTAGTAGTGTGCTAATCTTTAGGTTAATATCAAGTTTTGTAAATCTTTCATCTGCAGATTCAAGATTAAGTCCTACACCGCATACGAGAACATCACTTACTATATTCGTAATCATACCGCCTACTTTTTTATCATTTACATAAAAATCATTTGGCCATTTTAAAAATACTTTCGAACCAAACGCAGCTAATGATTCTTTTAATATATAAGCAAAATATATTGATGCAGACTCTAGTTTTAAATCCTTTGGTAATACATCCAAAGGCAAGGCAAAAGACAAAAATAAATTACCTTTTTGGGAACTCCAACTGTTATTTCTACTACCTATTCCATTTGTTTGCTCATTAGCAATAACTGCTATAGGAGCTTGTAAAGTTTTGTTACTTATTGCATTTTTAAGATATACTTGAGTTGAATCTATAGATTTAAGAGATAATATCTTCAATCTCTAATCTTTTACCATTTATGTAAGAGAGAATATCCATCTCCTTTTTTGATTGTGGCTGAACTTTATATATTCGCAATGAACCGACTTTGCAAGCTATAACTATACTTTCTTTATCTTTTTCAAGTATTTCACCACACTTTTCATGAGGAGTATCACTATTGTCAATTTTTATATCTTTGAGTTTTAAACCACTAGGAAGATATATACCAGGCCATGGAGTAAAAGCCCTATATTTATTATAAATTTCTACCGCGTGATCTAGTTTAATTTCACCATCAGCTTTTGTAATTTTTTTACAGTAACTAGCTTGTGTATCATCTTGCTTTATAGGTGTTAAAGCATCAAAATTTTCTAAAACGTCTATGGTAAGCGCAGCAGCAATATTTGTAAGCTTTTCAAACAATGATACAAGCATCTCATCAGGTTCAACGCTGATTTTTTCTATTTTTAATATATCACCAGTATCAAGTCCCTCTTCCATTAGCATAGCAGTTACACCGGTCTCTTTGTCACCATGTAATAATGTTTGCTGAATTGGACTTGCTCCACGATACTGAGGAAGAATAGAGGCATGTAAATTAATACACGGTGCATGGTCAAGTATTTCTCGTGGCAATATTTGACCATATGCAGCGACTATAATATAATCACACGCTATTTTCAAAATATCTTTAATAACTTCTTCATCCCGTAAACGAGATGGTTGTGCTACAGGGATGTTATAATCAAGTGCGGTAATTTTTACTGCAGGAGGAGTCATGACTTTTTTTCTCCCCACTGGCTTATCCGGTTGTGTATATACTGCAACTACATCAATATCTTTCATTTGTATCAGTGTTTGCAATATCTTTTGCGCATACACAGGTGTTCCCATAAATATTACATTCATTTCTTCCAACCTTTTGTAGTAAAAAGAGTACCGCCTTTATGGATACCATCTAACATAAAACTCTTTACATCACTCAAATCAAAACCACTTGCTAAAAACACATCTTTATCTGCTTTAAGAAGATAAGCAGCAGCTTTTAATTTTGTCACTATACCACCTGTGGCAAAAAGATTGTTTGGAGTCACAGCTTTTTGTAGTTCTGAGGATTTGATATGATTTACTATTTTTAAAGCTTTTGCATCCAAATGTTCTCTAGGATCTTTATCATAATAAGCATCAATATCAGAAAGTATTATTAATATATCTGAATCTGTATTTTTAGTTATATAAGCGGAGAGTTGATCATTATCACCAACTTCAAGCTCATCTGTTGCAGTTGCATCATTTTCATTAACAATAGGGATTACATTATTTTTTAAAAGTGTCTCTACTGTCGCTTTTACACGTTTAACATCATCACTTTTATTTAAATTAGCAGCTGTAACTAACACTTGTGCTGTTACTATATTATGTTGAGCAAATTTTTTTATATATTTGTTCATCAAAACAGGTTGTCCTATTGCTGCTAAAGCCTGCTTGTTCGCCAATATACTACGATCTAGTTGAATTTTTGTATAACCACCAGCTACAGCACCTGATGAAACTAAGATAACTTCATGCTTATCTCTTAATTGCGAGATAAAATCCACCAAAGATTGCATTCTCTTAAGTGCTATTTCATTGTCTTGAGTTAAAACTGCACTTCCAACTTTAACAACAACACGCATATTTTACTTTCTTGATTCGTGAACTAAATTAAATAAAGCATATTTTATTGGTTCAATATTTTTATTGATCGCTGATGAAATTGGAGCTATAAAGTAAGGTTTTTCAATATCATAGCCTAAACTCATATCTGCACTTTCTTGTATAAAATAAGGAAGTTCTTTATCAAAGTCAAATTCACTTCCCTTGCTTGGTTCAAGATCAAGTAGAGTAATAAACTCATTTATTTTTTCATTTATCTCTTCATGGGGAACAATATCTGTTCTTGTAAGAGCAATAGCATATCTCGATGTTGCAAGCTTGTCTGAAAAAGAAGCGACTTCATTTTTAAGTGTTTCTATCTGCTCTTTCATATCTCTGTATGAAGCAAGATCAATCATAAACAGAAGTGTTTTTGTTCTTTCAATATGACGAAGAAACTGAATTCCAAGTCCTTTACCTTCATGTGCTCCACCGATAATTCCAGGAATATCTGCCATAACAAAAGACTCATAATCACCAATATTCACTTGTCCTAACTTTGGTGTTAGCGTAGTAAATTCATAATTAGCAATTTCTGGTCTTGCATTGGAGACCGTAGAGATAAGTGTAGATTTTCCAACATTAGGAAAACCAACCAAACCAACATCAGCAATAAGCTTTAAATCAAGTTTTATACGACGTGTTTCACCTTTTTCACCAGGTTGAGCATATGTCGGTCTTTGATTTGTAGGTGATTTAAAATGTGTATTTCCAAGTCCACCTTTACCGCCTTGTAAAAATTTTTCTTCTTGACCATCTTTAAGCATATCAAAAAGTACTTCACCCGTTTCTTGGTCTATTATCTGTGTTCCAGGGGGAACAATAATAATTTTTTTAGCGCCAGACTTTCCAGTACAATTTGATCCTTCACCCTGACGGCCACCGTCTGCTTTTATATGCATTTTTCTTTGAAAATGAGATAGTGTGTGTGTATTATTATCACACTTAAACCAGATGTCTCCACCTTTTCCACCATCACCACCATTTGGACCACCATTGAGTACAAATTTTTCACGACGAAACGCAACACATCCTTGTCCACCTTTTCCAGATGAAACTGTTAATTCGACACTGTCTGTAAACAAGTGAGCTCCTTATAGTAGATTTTTGAGTACATCTCAATAATCAAGGTTAATCAGACTTTGTAACTTTTCAAAAGTAACAAAACTAAAAATAATTTTTAAACATAAAATATTGAAAAATTTACTATTGACAATAATAAGTAAATTGTTAAATATTTTTAAAAGTTTAGGTTTGACCTAAATGAAGAAAACATTTGGGACAAGCCCAAATATTTGTAAAATTACGCAGCTGCTATAATTGAAACTTGTTGACGTTTTTTATCTTTTCTTTCAAACGCTACAACACCATCAATTAAAGCGAAAAGTGTATGGTCTTTTCCCATACCTACATTTTTACCTGGATGAACTTTTGTTCCTCTTTGACGAATAATAATATTACCAGCTACAACAGCTTCTCCGCCAAATTTTTTAACACCAAGTCTTCTACCAGCTGAGTCACGATTATTCTGTGTACTACCTTGACCTTTCTTATGTGCCATACTATTCTCCTTAAATTATTTTAGCTTATGCAGCTATTTTCGTGATACGAACACGAGTATGATCTCTTCTGAAACCACGTTTTACTTTACTATCTTTACGACGACGTTTTTTGAAAGTAATAACTTTTTTATCACGACCTTCACTAATAACTTCAGCAGTCACGATTGCACCTTCTACGAATGGAGTGCCCATTTTAAGCTCACCAGCATTCACAGCTAGAACTTCTTTGATTTCGATAGTAGATTCAGGTTCTAAAGATAATTTATCTAATGAAAGAACATCACCCTCTTGAACTTTATACTGCTTACCACCATTTTTAATAATTGCGTACATCTATGGTCCTTGAATATTTTTAGGTTGTATTTCTACAAAAAGTCCGGAATTATACCCTTTTAAGCTTTAAGTTTTGTTTAATTCTTAATTAACTCTCATTTTTTTCTTAATATATCACTTTTGAATGATATTATGAGTAAATAAAAAAGAAAGAAAGTTTAAAAAGAGTAGTTTGCCACCAAAGCGACAGCATCAATTTCTACAAGTGCATTTTTTGGTAATGTTTTTACTGCAACGGTTGAACGTGCCGGTTTGTGTCCACCAAACTCTAA